>Ga0308010_1000377_pt1 | contig 31717 bp, 31 predicted proteins | sample Neamet129_FD_202368 | JGI IMG/M metagenome (GOLD analysis project Ga0308010, IMG submission 202368) | Marine microbial communities from water near the shore, Antarctic Ocean - #129 | ecosystem: Environmental > Aquatic > Marine > Unclassified | place: Southern Ocean | collected 2014-07-24 | reverse complement strand
AAATTAAGCATTGCTCTTACCTATGTGTATGGAGTAGGTAGAAAATACTCAGTAGATATATGCAAGCAAGCAGATGTCGATGAAAATATTAGAGTTCAGGATCTATCAGAAGTTGATATTAAAAAAGTTACAGATGTTATTGCTGCAGACTTTACAGTAGAAGGCGATCTAAGAAGAGAAATATCTGCTAACATTAAAAGATTAAAAGATTTAGGCGCGTATAGAGGAGTAAGGCACAGAAAGAATTTGCCGTGTCGAGGACAAAGAACTCATACAAACGCTAGAACTAAAAAAGGTAAAGCTATAGCAATTGCCGGAAAGAAAAAGGTAACTAAGTAATGGCTGATAAAAAAATTGTTAAAAAGAAAAAAACTAAAAAAAATATAGTTTCAGGTATGGCTTACATACAAGCTACATTTAATAATACAATGGTAACTATTACTGACGAGCAGGGCAACAGTGTTGCATGGTCATCTGCAGGAGTAAAAGGTTTCAAGGGATCAAGAAAATCAACTCCGTATGCCGCACAAATGGCTGCAGAGGATGCGGGAAATAAAGCTAAAGAATTTGGTTTAAAAAATTTACAGGTTTTTGTTAAAGGACCTGGTGGCGGAAGAGAGTCTGCTTTAAGAGCATTACAGGCAGTTGGATTTTACATAACATCTATAAAGGATACTACACCGGTTCCTCATAATGGATGTCGACCTCCTAAAAAGAGAAGAGTATAAATATTTAATAATATAAGGATAACAGTATGAGCATCATAAATAACTGGCAGGCACTAATTAAACCATCAAAATTATCACTTGTGCCCTCTGATACTTCTAGCTTTCAAGCTACATTAACAGCTGAGCCATTAGAAAGAGGTTTTGGTTTAACTTTAGGCAACGCCTTAAGAAGAGTTTTACTATCATCATTGCAAGGTACTGCTGTGACAGCCATTAAGGTTGAAAATGTACTGCATGAGTTTTCATCAATTGATGGTGTTAGAGAGGATGTAACTGATATTGTATTAAATGTTAAATCTTTAGCATTAAATATGCACTCTGAAGGTGTTAGAAAAATGTCACTAAATGTTACTGGACCAGGCGAAATTACAGCTGGAATGATCAATGCTCCTTCTGAAATAGACATTATCAATCCTGAGTTAGTTATATGTAATTTAGATGAAAATGTAGAATTTAATATGGAGTTAACTGTAGCTAAGGGTAAAGGTTATGTTGCAGCTGAGCACAATAGAGTTGAGGATGCGCCTATTGGCCTAATTCCAGTAGACTCAATTTTTAGTCCAGTAAAACAAGTAGCATATAGTGTTGAAAATACACGTGAAGGTAAAGTTTTAGACTATGATAAGCTAACGATGACAATTGAAACAGATGGATCTATATCACCAGAAGATTCTATTGCATTTGCAGCGAGAATTGTTCAAGACCAACTTCAATCCTTTATTAATTTTGATGAGCCTGAAGAAGTAATACCTGAACCAGATGCTCTTGAGCCTCAATTTAATAAAAATTTACTTAGAAAAGTTGAAGAGCTTGAATTATCCGTCAGATCTATGAATTGCCTACGAAATGACAATATTATCTATATCGGTGATTTAGTTCAAAAAACAGAAACTGAAATGCTTAGAACACCAAACTTTGGAAGAAAATCTTTAAATGAGATTAAAGAAGTTTTAGGCGTAATGTCTCTGTATCTTGGAATGGAAGTTCCAAACTGGCCACCAGAAAACATCGAAGAGATGGCAAGAAAAATAGAAGATCCATATAACTAAAATTTAAGTAGAAAAAATATGAGACACGGAATAGCGAAAAGAAAACTAAATAGAACTTCGACACATAGAATATCTATGTTGGAAAACATGGCTGTATCTTTAATCAAGAGTGAAACTATTAAAACAACTCTACCTAAAGCTAAAGAACTTAGACCTTTTGTTGAAAAAATTATCACATTAGGTAAGAAGAATACAAATGCATCAAGAATAAATGCATTTAGTAGCCTAAGAGATGGTGATGCTGTAAAGAAAGTTTTTACGGATCTTTCAAAAAGATTTGAAAAACGACAAGGCGGCTACTGTAGAATTGTTAAAGCAGGCTTTCGTACTGGTGACAAAGCACCTATGGCCTACATTCAACTATTAGATCAAGAAACTAAATAGTCTCAATAAATTCTTAAAGAAGATTTTTGGTCGAAAATGAAAATTTTATGGCTAAACATATTCATTCATTAATTATTAAAGAAAATGAATCCAATACGAGATTGGATCGATATTTAGTTAATTCTTTAAATGTGCCTCAAAGTTTAATTCAAAAAGACTTAAGAAAAGGTCTAATAAAAGTAAATGATAAAAAATCACTTTCTAATTATAGAGTTCAAGAAGGAGATATTCTTCAATTATCAAAAGATTACTCAGAACTTAAGCCTAAACAAACAACAGAGCCAAATAAGAAAGATTTAGAGCGATTAAAAAAATCAATTATATTTTCTGATATTAATTTTTTTATAATTAATAAATGGAATAAAATAGCAGTGCAGGGCGGCAGTGGTTTAAAAACAAATTTAGATGATATTCTCCATCATGCAAATCTATTTGATAGTAGGCCCTTGCTAGTTCATCGATTAGATAGGGACACGAGTGGAATTCTTATCTTTGCTCTTAATAGACCTTCCGCAAAACACTTTTCAGATTTATTTAGTAAAAGAAAAATAAATAAAACTTATGAGGCAATCATCATTGGAAGCCCTGATAGTAATGAGGGAATAATGAATAATGATATCGAAGAAGATGATCAGGCTTATAAGGCCGAAACAAAATATAAGGTCATTAAAAGGTTATCAGAAGATTTAACCCATATTGAGCTAAATCCAATAACTGGAAGAAAACATCAGCTAAGAATACATTGTAAACTAAATGGATTTCCTATTTTAGGTGATAATAAATACTATTTACCAGTATCAAAAGTCTATAAAAATGAAAACAATCTTTTTTTACATGCAAAAAAAATTGAATTTAAAGATCCAACTGATGAAGTTGTCAAAGTTGAAGCAAATTTACCAAATCATTTTTTTAACTACATATGATTGTTTAATTGTAATTAATTAGTTATTATATTGAATATTATGACATCTATTATTGAAGAATTAGAAAAAAAAAGAAGCCAAGCCAGACTTGGTGGAGGCAAGAAGAGAGTCGATGCGCAGCATGCAAGAGGAAAACTTACTGCACGTGAAAGAATTAGCGTCTTATTAGATGAAGATACATTTGAAGAATATGACATGTATGTCGAGCATAGAACCAATGATTTTGGTATGGCTAAACAAAAATATCCTGGGGATAGTGTTGTAACTGGCAGTGGCAAGATAAATGGAAAGCTTGTATATGTATTTAGTCAAGACTTTACAGTTTTTGGTGGATCTTTATCAGAAGCTCATGCTGAAAAAATTTGCAAGATAATGGACATGGCCTTAAAAGTAGGAGCGCCTGTTATTGGTATAAATGACTCTGGAGGTGCGAGAATTCAAGAAGGTGTTGCATCATTAGCTGGCTATGGTGATGTATTTCAAAAGAATGTATTGGCATCTGGTGTTATTCCACAGATATCAGTTATTATGGGTCCTTGTGCTGGTGGAGCTGTCTATTCGCCCGCAATGACGGACTTTATTTTTATGGTTAAAGATACATCATTTATGTTTGTGACTGGGCCTGATGTAGTTAAAACAGTTACTCAGGAGAATGTAACCCAAGAAGAGCTAGGTGGCGCAAAAACTCATACATCTAAATCTTCAGTTGCAGATGGCGCTTATGAAAATGATATTGAAACATTATACGAAGTTAAAAAATTAATTGATTTACTTCCGTCAAGTAATAAAGAAAAATCTATTAGTCAAAAATCTGAATTCCAAGATTTAAGTCCAGACTTATCATTAGATACTTTAGTACCCGATAATCCAAATAAACCATATGATATGCTAGAGCTTATTGACAAAGTAGTTGATAACAATGATTTTTTTCCAATACAGGCCGAATTTGCTAAAAATATGATTATTGGATTTGGTAGAGTAGAAGGTCGAACAGTTGGTTTTGTAGCAAATCAGCCGTTAGTATTAGCGGGATGTCTCGATATAGATGCCAGTAAAAAAGCCGCAAGATTTGTAAGATTTTGTGACTGTTTTAATATACCGATTGTAACATTTGTTGATGTTCCAGGATTTCTACCTGGAGTATCTCAAGAACATAACGGAATTATCAAAAATGGCGCTAAATTACTATATGCATATGCAGAAGCTACTGTTCCAAAAGTAACAATTATAACTCGTAAAGCATATGGTGGTGCCTATGTAGTAATGGCATCTAAACATTTAAGAGGTGATATTAATTATGCTTGGCCCACTGCAGAAATAGCTGTAATGGGAGCTAAAGGTGCAGTTGAGATACTGTATAGAAATCAACTCAAAAATGAAAAAGATATTGCTGAAAAAACAGATGACTACACTAAACAGTTTGCAAATCCTTTTATCGCATCAAGTAGAGGTTTTATTGATGACGTAATCAAACCTCAATCTACTAGAAAAAGAATAGCCGTTGCATTAGATAACTTACAAAATAAAGAATTAACTTCCCCTTATAAAAAACACGATAACATTCCATTATAGTATGATTAAAAAAATTCTTATCGCCAATAGAGGTGAGATCGCATGTAGGATTATAAGAACTGCAAAAAAAATGAACATAAAAACTGTTGCAGTTTATTCTGATGCAGATAAACAGGCTGATTTTGTTAAACAGGCTGATGAAAGTTATTTTATTGGCCCATCCTCACCAAATGAGTCTTATTTGGTAATCAAGAAAATTATTGAAATAGCAAAAAAATCTAAAAGTGATGCAATACATCCTGGGTATGGGTTTTTGTCAGAAAATTATAATTTTGTTAAAGCTCTAGAGAAAGAAAAGATAAAATTTATTGGCCCCAATAAATACGCTATTACAAAAATGGGAGATAAAATTGAATCAAAGAATTTAGCTACCAAATTAAAATTAAATGTTATACCTGGTCACACAGAAGCTATTAAAGACCCTAAAAAAGCTATAAAAATTGCCGAAAAAATTGGATATCCCATCTTACTAAAGGCATCTGCAGGTGGTGGCGGCAAAGGCATGAGAATTGTTGAATCAAGCAATGAACTTGAAGTAAATTTAAAAGCGGCCCAAAGCGAAGCTTTAAATAGCTTTGGTGATGATAGAGTTTTCATAGAAAAATATATTACTAACCCAAGACATATAGAGATACAGATACTTTGTGACAAGCATGGTAATCAAATTCATCTTGGAGAAAGAGAATGCTCAATCCAGAGAAGGTATCAAAAAGTAATAGAAGAGTGTCCATCACCTTTTGTAGATGAAGACCTTAGAAATGCTATGGCTAAACAAGCCTTAAAGCTTGCAAAAGAAGTTAAGTATGATTCTGCTGGAACAGTAGAGTTTGTTGTCGATGGTAATAAAAATTTTTACTTTTTAGAAATGAATACTCGACTTCAAGTTGAACATCCTGTTACAGAGCTTGTTACAGGAGTAGATCTTGTTGAACAAATGATCAATTGTGCTGATGGAAAAAAACTTAATTTAAAACAAAAAGATATAAGCTTGAATGGCTGGTCAGTTGAATCAAGAATTTATGCAGAAGATCCATTAAAAGATTTCCTACCTTCAATAGGGAGGATAATTGAATATCATGAGCCGCAACAAATGCTAGAAAATGAGATAGTAAGGAATGATACAGGTGTTTCTAGTGGATCTGACATAAGTATTTATTATGATCCAATGATTTCAAAATTAGCTGTGCACTCTAGTACAAGAATTAAAGCAATAGATTCAATGATAAATGCCTTACAACAATATTATATTACTGGAGTTGATCATAATATTGCATTTTTAATTTCAACTCTTAAAAATAAAGACTTTAAAAGTGGAAATATTAGTACAAACTTTATTAAAGAAAATTATCCAAAAGGGTATAACTATAACCATGGAATCAATAAGTCACTTATAAATAGATTTCAGCAAGTAGCAGTTTTTATCTATAAAAAATTAAATACAAGTGTGGATACTCATAAGATTTCAGTAATCTCAGACAAATCATCCGCTACTTTTGATACAGAAATAGACAAAGCAAGTGCTAGTCTTTCTATCACTTTAAATTCTAAAAATAAAGAAACTCATATAACTTCAAAATGGAAAATTAATGAAAAAATAATGTTTATCAATATAGATAATGAATTATTTTTTATTAAAATAAATAAGATTCATAATTTTAATAAATATTCATTAACTATAGAAGATTGCAGTTTAGATCTACTTGTAACTCCTGAAAAAAATCAAAGTTTATTTGATTATATGCCCGAAATAAAAATTGAAGACTTGTCTAAAAAATTAATTTCACCAATGCCAGGATTAATTAAGTCAGTTGGAGTTAAAAAAGGTCAGCTGGTAAAAAGAGGGGATGAGTTAGTAATAATTGAGGCTATGAAGATGGAAAATATATTAAAAAGTGAGAAAGATTGTACAATAGAAGATGTATTTATCGAAGAAGGATCAAATGTAAGTACGGATGAAGTACTAATGACTTTTAAATAAGTATTTATTTCAGTATTTTAAGCCTGCTCTGTAAAATATCCCTATCAATATAACCCTGACGAAAATAGCGCTGATTTTCTTTGTCCTTATATTTCGCCCTACCATGTAAGACACGATAATTATCCATTATAATCATATCCCCAGAAGTTTGCTTAATTGTAATGTTATTAGATTTACTTTTAATTAAATTCCAGAACTCTTGCCTTGCTTCTGTATATTTATTAATCTTATTTATATTATCATAAGGAATTACTTCAGTGCGGTTATTATACCTAACTTGAGTAACATTATCTTCATAATCAGTTTCTATCAATGAGCAATAGTTTTCTAAAACTGTATCTTTATCTTTATATTGAAAAAATGTTTTAAAATTTTTTAAAACATTGAATTTTTCAATACTCTTTTTCTTAATCAAATTTGCTATATTAAATCCATCTGCTAATGTATTTTCACCTCCGATTTCACTATTCTTGATACAATGAAGAAATATATAGCCTTGAGTAGGAAACCTATAGGGATTGTCGGTATGATTTTCTAAAGCTCTCTCAGTCATTGTTAAATCGTAAGCTTTTTTTATATTCTTTATATCAGCAATACTTCCCCAATTAGTTTTTTTGATTGGTCCAATATGTTTAGTTAAAGCATGTATACCATTTTTTGTCGTGGGCATATTTTTAACTAAGCAAAATCCATATTCGTCAACCGCGTTCAAAATATCTTTCAATAATTTTGAATTAAAATTTTTAAAGTCAAATGTAGGTATTTTTTTTAAAGACCCACTCCACAAAGTTTTTTTAGCATATTTCTTTGGAGCCGTAAGATATTCTACACTATAAGTATGTCGAGATTTATTATTAAATTTAATACTTAATAAATTTTTTATAATTTCAAAATTTTCTATTTTTAAATTTAAGTCTAATTCAGCAGATTCAATTAATAATTGATTAGTCTGTACATCTCTTATAGATGAATCGGAACTATGTTCAATTAGCCAGGTCGGTGAAAACTTATAAATCTCATTTTTAAACTCTAATTTTAAATAGTTTGTTTTTTTATAATTTATGATTGAACATTTCATATATCTAATATTTTTAATAAATTTTCTTTAATTGCAATATCTAAATCATTTTTTGATATATTTATTCCTAAATCATCAATGCTTGTTACATATTTATTGCTTAATCCGCATGGGTTTATTCCACTATAGTGCTCTAGCTGTGGATTATGATTTATGCTAAAACCATGATAGCTAATCCAATTTTTGAATCTACAGCCAATACTCGCTATTTTATAATCTTGCCCATTATCTTTTTTAACAAATATACCATGATAATTTATGTCTCTTTTTCCTTCAATTCCAATATCATTTAGGATTCCAATAATTATAGTTTCCAAATCTAATACAAATTTGGATATATCTTTTGTCTTCTTATTTAAGTTGATCATTGGATACACAATTCTTTGTCCCGGACCATGATAAGTATATTTTCCACCACGCTTAGATAAATGTACTGGAAATTTATTTTTATTTAATAAGTCATTTGATTTAGCTGATAAACCTGCTGTGTATAAAGCTGGGTACTCCAATAACCATATAAGATCATCTAATTCATCATTTGCAATATTTAGAATTTCTGATTCCATAAATTTTATAGAGGAATCATAGTTTTCTAATTCATTTGATATTTTCCATCTCATAATAAGTATGTTTTATGAATAATTATTTAGATAATATAAAAAAAAATAAAGAAGTCTATTTTAAATCTAGATTAAAATATTATCAATTAGTCTTATCTTATTAATATTTACAGCAATAAATACTCTTGATTTGTTATGTGGTAAATATGAAAGCTTTAAATCTCTATCTTTTAATTCGAAATATTCAATTTTAGAAATCCCAATTTCAAGCATTTTCTTTTTTTGTTTACTTAAAACTTTTGAGATTAATTGTCCTTTTCTAATCAATAATCTAGTTTCCTTAAGAATTTTATAAATATTTTTTGCAATATTTTTTTCTTCTTTATTAAGATATTCGTTTCTAGATGAAAGTGCTAAACCATCCTTATCTCTAATTGTTTTACCCATTATAATTTTTGTTTTTAAGACGGTCTGTTTCACCACTATTTTTACAAAATAAAACTGCTGATAATCTTTTTCTCCAAAATATGCAAAATCAGGATTTAATATAGATAAAAATTTTAATACTATTTCGGAAACCCCTAAAAAGTGATTTGGACGGAATTTACCACATAGTTTTTTTTCTAATCCAAATGTTTTATATGTATTATATGGATGGACATAATCTGACATATCTTTTGTTGTAGGTGTAAATACTAAATTAACAGATATTTGTTTTAACTTTTCTAAATCAGTTTTAAGAGTTCTTGGATATTTAGATAGGTCTTCATTTGGACTAAATTGTATTGGATTTACATATATACTTACAATTATGTAATATCCTTTATCTTTTGCCTGCTTAATTAATGATAAGTGCCCTTCATGCAATGCACCCATAGTCGGTATAAAAGCTATTTTTTTTCTTACAATACCTCTTTCAGTCTCCAAATATTTTTTTAAAGTTTTTATAGATTTTTTTATTATCATTTAAGGTCTTATTTTTTCAAAAATTATGTTGCTCGCAATTGAGTTTGCTTTCTCTTTCTTTTTTTCACTATTAACTGTCCAAGCGATTATTGGTATAGCTTTTTTTTTAATTTTACTAACTAAACTTGAATCAATAAAATTAATGTCACATGATATAAAGTCTATATTCATATCTAAAATTTTTTCAGAATTATTAGTATGAGTATCTATTACTAATCCTTTATAAATAAATGGTAAAAATTGAATTAACCATTCTACAGTTTTTAAATTAAATGATTTTAAGGCTACTGGACCTTTATATGAACGAAGTATTTCTTGAATCCTTTCTACTATGTAAGGTGTAAATTCATTCTTAATTTCTATAATTATTGGAACATGGGCACTTACAATATGTAACATTTCGTCTAACGATATAATGTTAGAGTTAGTTTTATTAATTCTTTGTTTTCTTAGTTCATTCATTGTCATATCTGACACATTTCTATCTAATTGACAAAGTCTCCTTAAATTTTCATCGTGAAAAACTACAACTTCATGATCTTTAGACAAAACCACATCACATTCAATTGCATAATTAGCATTAACTGCTGCTAAAAATGCCTCTTTAGTATTCTCAAATATATTTTCCGCACTATTATGTAATCCCCTGTGAGCAATAGGACGTTTGTTAAGCCAGCTCATTTTTTAAAATGTTGTAAATTTCATCCCAAGATTCTGCTTTAGATGATATTGCTTCTGGAGTTTTAATTAATTTAGCGAGCCTTTTGTCGGAAACATAATGTATTAATTTAACCTTAGGAACATATTCATTTGCAGATTTTAGATTGAATATCATATCATCTACAAAAAAGACCTTATTGTCATAATTAGATATTATTTCCCTAATAGTTGGTCCTTTTGAATTTATGTTAGTTATAACAGGATAATGCAAATCTTTATTTTTAAAACAAGTAATCCTATCCTTCCTATGCTTAACAGGAATATTAGTTAATATAATAATCTGAAAGTTAAGTTCAGTTTCAATTTTTCTTAAATTATCTATAGCCCCAGAAACAAATTCCATATCTTTGGTATGTACATCAAAAAAGTTATCAAGATGTTTTGTTACTTCTTCTTTAGAGATGGGCTGATCATCATGAATATTTAGAATGTTTCCAAATAATGCGTATGTAGAAAGATCGAACCTTAAGTTATTATTTAAAAGATATTTTTCAAACGACCCTAGAAAATCTAATATTACTTCATCTGCATCTGATATAAGCAGAGGTTTATTTGGATCTAATGACAGTTCACTTAATTGTGGCAGCACATCCTTATGTACCTGTAGAACATCTACTTTAATCTCAGCTGTATTTGATGACATGGCTATATTTATTTTAACTCAATCCAAGTTAGTTTAGTTTGGGTATATTGGCCCATAGCTTCTATTGACTTATCCCTACCAAATCCTGATTGCTTAAAGCCACCATGTGGCACTGACATATCACCATCGCTCATGCTATTAACTAGAACTTTACCACTCTTTATTCGCTTAGCCATTTTATGAACTTTATTTAAATCATTTGACCAAATAATAGCATTTAAGCCGTAGTCAGTATCATTTGCTATATCTAAAGCTTCATCTTCTCCTTCAAAATCAATAGCGCATAGCACTGGTCCAAAAATTTCTTCTCTAGCAATCTTCATATTATTTTTAACTCCATCAAAAATAGTTGGAGCTATATAATATCCACCGGACTCTTTTCTTACCTGTTCTCCACCAGTAATAACTTTTGCTCCTTCAGATTTTCCATTTTTAATATAATCTAAAACTCTTGATGTTTGATTTTCATCTACCATTGACCCCATCGAAGTATCTGGTTGGAATGGATCGTTGGGCATCCATGGCTTACTATGTTCAACTAGCTTTTCTAGAAACTCATCTTTAACAGATTTTTCTATAAGAAGTCTTGAAGGCGCATCACAAACTTGACCGCTATTAAAAAACATACCATCAGCCGCTTGTTTTGCAGCTAAATCTAAATCCGGTGCATCTGCAAATATTATATTAGGAGATTTTCCGCCACATTCAAGGGATACCCTTTTCATATTTGAATCCCCAGAATACTTTAAAAATAATTTTCCAACTTCTGTAGATCCAGTAAATCCCAATTTGTCTACATCCATATGCATACCTAAAGCTTTACCAGCAGTTGGTCCAAACCCAGGTACAACATTGAAAACACCTTCTGGTATACCTGCTTCCATTGCAAGCTCAGAAACTCTTAAGGCAGAAAGAGGTGATTGTTCTGCAGGTTTAAGAATAAAACTGTTTCCCGTTGCTAATGCTGGCGCGATCTTCCAAAATGCCATTAGCAATGGGTAGTTCCATGGCGTGACTGCACCAACTACACCTAGAGGCTCTTTAGTTATCATTGCTATAATATTATCTCTTGTAGGAGCTACATCGTCATAAATCTTATCGATAGCCTCAGCATACCAGTTCAAACAATTTATACACGCGGCTATATCACCGGTAGCAATAGATATTGGTTTACCCATGTCTAATGTTTCAAGGAGTCCTAATTCAAGGATATTTTTTTTCATTAAGTCAGCTAATTTAAAAAGAATTTTTTTTCTTTTATTGGGAGCCATTCTTGACCAAGAACCTTTTTCAAAAACTACCCTTGCTGCTTTTACTGCATCATTAACATCTTCAATATCACATTCGGCAACTGAAGTTATTAGCGTACCATCGGCGGGTGAAAAATTTTCAAATACTTTTCCTGATATTGAATTTACATATTTACCATTTATGAATGCTTGATTTTTAAAGCTTATTGAGTTTTTAGCTTTAATAACATCTTCGTAATTTAACGCCATGATCTACCTCTAATTAAAGTAGTAATTCTAATTTATTTTTTATTAAAACGAAGCTATTTTTTCTTAGATGAAGCTTTTTTTATTGTCTTCTTCTTCTTTTTAGGTTTTTTATCCATTTTTTTATCAATCAACTCAATTGCCTCAGCAAGCTCAATTGTTTCTGGGTCAAATGAGTCAGGTATAGTGGCATTAATTGTTTTATATTTAACGTATGGTCCAAATTTACCTTTCATAACTTTTATAGGCTTTCCATCACTAGGGTGGTCACCTAATGTTTTAAGTTCAGAAGAGCTTTTTAATCTTCCAGGTTTTGCATTTGCAAGGAGCGTAACAGCTCTATTAATTCCAATATCAAATACTTCAGAGCTATCCTCAAGTGATGCATTCTTACTATCACAAGTTAAATATCCACCATATCTTCCATAATTTACTAAAATTTCACTACCTGATTCTGGATGATCACCAACTTTTCTAGGTAAACTTAGTAACAATTTAGCTTTTTCTAAATCAATTTCTTTAGGAGGAATATCTTTTGGTATAGTTGCACGCTTCGGCTTTTCTTTTCCTTCCATTTCACCAAGTTGAATATAGGGACCAAACCTTCCACTTAGAAGTTTTATTTCTTTTGAAGTAATCTCATCAACACCTAAGACGACATCATCAAACACTTCTTTAACTTTTTTATGTGATATAGGTCTTGTAAATTTACAATCAGGATAATTTGTGCAGCCAACAAAAGCTCCAAAACGACTAACCTTTAAACTTAGATCTCCGCCACATCCATTTGGACATACTCGTGTTACTTTATTATCTTCTTCATTGGTTGCAAAGATATGTGACTTTAAACTCTCATTTAAAGTATCTAAAATATTTGTAATTCTTAGTTCGGTTACTTCACTTATATTTTTTGAAAAATCTTTCCAGAATAATGAGAGAAATTCAGTCCAACTAATCTTACCAGTAGTGATGTCATCAAGCTTATCTTCCATATCGGCTGTAAAATCATAATCCACATACTTGTCAAAGAAGCCCTTCAAAAATGCTGTAATTAATATTGCTCTATCAACTGGAACAAATCTATTTTTTTCAACATCTACATAAGCCCTCATTTTTAAAACAGAAATTATGCTTGCATATGTTGATGGCCGTCCTATTCCTAATTCTTCAAGTTTTTTAACTAAGCTTGCCTCAGAATATCTTGGTGGAGGAAGAGTAAAGTGCTGACTAGATTCTGGTATTTGCTTTGATAACACTGATTCCATAGAAAGGTCAGGTAGCAGTTTTTCGTTATTTTCTGGTCCATCTGTAGATTCTTCGCTTGTAACAGCTTCTTTTTCTTTAAATTCCCCATACACATTTAAGAAGCCATCAAACTTTTGAATAGATCCATTAGCTCTTAATCCTAAATTTGAATCATCTGATACTATATCTATGGATGTTCTTTCATATTGGGCAGAACTCATTTGACTTGCTAAAGAGCGTTTCCAAATTAAGCGATATAATTTATTACCATCTTCATCCAAGTATTTTTTAACCTTATCTGGTGTTATATTTACATCAGTTGGTCTAATGCCCTCATGAGCCTCTTGAGCATTTTTTGCTTTTTTGCTTTTATATGTCTTAATTTCATTTGGTAAGTATTCAGCAACAAAATTTTCTTTTAAATATTCTCTATAAGAATTAATTGCTTCCTTAGATAGCTCTGTACTGTCAGTCCTCATGTAAGTTATTAAGCCAACAGTTTCTCCATTTATTTCTACGCCCTGAAATAGCTTTTGAGCAATTTGCATTGTTCTTGATGCACCAAAACCAAATACGCCAGAAGCTTCCTGTTGAAGTGTTGAGGTAGAAAAGGGTGCATTTGAATTTCTTAGGGCCGGTTTTTTTGAAACATTAGAAATTTTAAATTCTCTATTTTTAAAAGCATCAATTACTTCGCAAGCTTGGTCACTATTTTTAAAGCTATGTTTTTCAATTTTATTATTCTTAAAATGAGTAAGATTTGCATCAAATTCGTCATTCTTATTTGTAATGAACTTACATTTTATCTTCCAGTATTCTTCTGGATTAAAAGATTCTATTTCTAACTCTCTCTCACATATTAATCTAAGTGCAACCGACTGAACTCTTCCTGCTGATTTAGCTCCTGGAAGCTTTCTCCACAAAACTGGCGACAGATTAAAACCAACCAAGTAGTCCAAAGCTCTTCTAGCTAAGTACGCCGAAACCAAGTTGTCATCTATATCTCTTGGATTCTCAATTCCTTTTGTTACAGCTGTTTTAGTAATTTCACTAAATACAACTCTTTTGACAGTCTTATTCTTTAATAACTTTTTCTTTTTTAGAAGCTCTAGTATATGCCACGCTATAGCTTCTCCCTCTCTGTCAGGGTCTGTTGCTAAAAATAGAGTATCTGATTGCTCAGCAGCCTTATAAATTTCAGACAAATTCTTTTTCGATTTGTCTGATGTTTCCCATTCAAAGGCAAAATTATTTTCAGGGTCAACAGATCCATTTTTTGAAGGCAGGTCTCTGACATGCCCATAACTTGCCAAAACCTTAAAATTACTACCTAAGTAGGCATTAATAGTTTTTGCTTTAGCTGGACTTTCTACAATTACTAAATTCATTTTGAGCTTATTAAGCTAAAATAATTCATTTTGTCAAATTAAGACATTATATAGATTGTAAATGATAGGAATTAAGGGAATTTTTTCTATTTAAGCAATTCTTCTTTGCCTGTAATTAATCTTAAAATATTTTTCGCGTGAGAAATCAATATAATTATTATAGCGATATAATGTACTTCCACATGCTCAATATCTGGCAAAAGGTAAATAGCGATTGTGAGAACCATAATACTTAATAAGGCTGATAATGATGATATTCTAGAAATTAGAAATACTACAATCCATGCAGTTACTACGATAAGAAATAAAATAAAATTAGATGCTAACAGGATTCCTAAAAACGAAGCATAGCCTTTACCGCCACTAAAATTTTTCAGCCAAATAGGAAAAATATGTCCTATTAAAATAAATATTACAGATATTATAAATACATCAGGGTAATAAGATTGACATATTTTAATGGCAATTATTGCTTTTAAAGTATCAGCAAAAAGAGTGAGTCCTGATGCAAAATAATTTCCAGTCCTTAAGACATTGGTTGCTCCAGTACTGCCAGAGCCAATATCCCTAATTTCTCCAAGATTAAATAATTTTGCAACGATAATACCGCTTGGAATTGAACCTAATAAATATGAAATCAATATACTGCTAAAGATAATTGCCATCTCGTTACTTAACCATCATTGCCAAACAAGCCATTCGGACAGACACACCATTTTCAACTTGCTCATTAATAACTGACTTGTTTAAATCGTCGGCTAATGCGCTTTCAATTTCTACATTTCTATTTATTGGTCCAGGGTGCATTACTAAAACATCATCTTTAGCTCTTGTTAATTTTTTATAAGTTAATCCAAATGATTTGTAATATTCATCAGTTGATGGCAAGTCAGTATTGGCAATTCTTTCTTTTTGAATTCGAAGCATCATTACTATGTCCGCTGAATCAATACCTTTTTCTAAATTATCAAAATATTCAACATCAAAATTTTCAATATTTTTTGGTTTAAAATATTCCGGTGTAACAAATCTAACTTTCGCTCCCATTTTTTTTAAAAGATAGTAATTTGATCTAGCTACTCGACTATGCTCAATGTCGCCACAGATTGACACAACTATATCTTTAAAGTTCTTACCTTTATCTTGTATAGTGAATGCATCCAATAAAGCTTGAGTAGGATGCTCAACGGTTCCTTCACCAGCACTTATAATCGGACATTTAATTCGTGAGGAAATTTCATTAATTGATCCTGAAATTGAATGTCTTACTATTACCAAGTCAGGATTCATTGAATTAAGAGTGTCTGCAGTGTCAATTAAGGTTTCCCCTTTTCTTAATGAAGAACTTTCTATATTCATATTTATTATATCTGCACCAAGTCTTTTGGCAGCAATTTCAAAAGATATAAGAGTTCTAGTCGAAGGCTCAAAAAATAAATTGATAATTGTTCTACCGCTCAAAATAGGAATTTTTTTATTTTGTTCTTTATTGCTGTATTTAAATAATTTGGCGGTATCAATTATGTTCTCAATATCTTGTACTGATAGATCTTCAATTGACTGAAGATTTTTTATTGAAAGTTTAGGAATTTTATCTTTTTCGATCATTTTTTAATTACCTATATATTGAAGTGCACCTTCTAGAATAAATGCTGCTGCCAAGTTATCAATTTCTTTTTTATTTATTAGCTTTTTTTTACGACTTTTTTTTGGTTTTTCATAGAATCTTTCAACAGCAGCACTTGAAAGCCTTTCGTCCCAAAAGCCGTAGGGCATATTTAGTTTTTCAGAAATAAGCAAAGCTGTATCTGTTGCAGATTGAGCACTTTTACCTTCTGATCCATCCATATTGAAAGGCATGCCAAAAATTAGCCCTCCTATTTCAAACTTATTAATAACTTCACTTAATTCCTCAATTAAAATACTTATCTTTGTCCTACTAATAGTTTTAATAGATAACGCAATTTTAAGATCTGGGTCAGAAACTGATATACCTATTCTTTTTGAGCCTAAATCTAATCCCATTAAACGCTGCTTATTGATTAGAATACCTTTGAATTCCTTTAAATCTTGAATTTTTTTTGTTTCATTGCCCATGATTTACAGGTATATCATAAATAATTATGTTATTAACTAGATAATCTAAGAATAGCGATGGAATTTGATAAAAATAGCACCCTAAAACTAGCAAAACTTGCTCGTTTATCTCTAAATGATGAGCAATTAAATAGTTTGGAAAAAGACCTAACTTCTATTGTGTCTTTTATTGATCAATTGAAAGAGATTAATACAGATAAAATTGATCCTACCTCTAATTCTTTGAATCAAGACTTGATTTTAAGAGAGGACATTGCTGAAAATAGTCTGTCCAATGAAGACTTGCTTAAGAATGTACCAGAATCTGAACTAGGGTTTTTTGTTGTACCGAAAGTTTTAGAATAATTATGTTAGACAATTTAACTATTGAAAAAACATCGAAACTTCTTAGTGAAAAACAAGTGTCAGCTTTAGAGATAACAAATAATTATCTAAAAAAAATTAAAGATTCTAATAAGCTAAATTGTTTTATTACAGTGTCAGATGAAAAAGCTATAGATGCAGCTAAACAAACTGATAAAAGAATATCTAATAATGAAAAAATTGGGCTATTGGATGGAGTTCCACTTGCTTATAAAGATTTATTTTGCACAGATGGTATTCTTACCACAGCCTCAAGTAAGATATTATCAAATTTTATACCTACTTATGAATCTACGGTTACAGCAAATTGTAAAAATCAAGGCGCGGTAGTTCTTGGTAAGCTTAATTGTGATGAATTTGCAATGGGATCAACTAATAAAACTAGTTTTTATGGGCCTGTTATAAATCCATGGAAATCTATTGGCAATGATGAAGACTTAGTGCCGGGTGGCTCTTCAGGCGGATCAGCTGCAGCAGTTGCAGCTGATTTATGTGTAGCATCCTTAGGCACTGATACAGGAGGATCAATTCGACAACCAGCTTCATTTACAGGATTAGTTGGACTTAAACCTACTTATGGAAGAGTTTCAAGATGGGGAACAGTTGCATTTGCATCTTCATTAGATCAAGCTGGACCAATATCTAAAACAGTTGAAGATGCTGCAATATTACTTGAAACAATTTCTGGCCATGACAACAAAGATTCAACAAGTTCTTTAAAAGAAAATGAACTATTTTATTCTAATCTTAATAGTTCAGTGAAAAATTTAAAGATTGGTGTTCCAAAAGAATATATGAGTGATGATTTACCTGAGGAAATTCAAAAATTTTGGAATGAAGGTAAAAAAATACTTACTGAAAATGGTGCCGAGCTTGTGGAAATAAGCTTGCCTTCTACAAACACAGCTCTTCCAGCATATTATATTATTGCGCCAGCCGAAGCGTCCTCAAATCTTTCAAGGTACGATGGTGTGAAATATGGTCTTAGAGTTAAAGAAAAAAGTCTTATAGAAATGTATGAATCCACTAGATCAGAAGGTTTTGGAGATGAAGTTAAGAGGCGCATAATGATTGGAACTTATGTTCTTTCATCAGGTTATTATGATGCTTACTATATAAAAGCACAAAAAATCAGATCCATAATAAAAAATGATTTTGACAATGTTTTTAAAAATGTTGATGCAATATTTACTCCTGCAACACCAAATACAGCTTTTCCAATAAATAGAGAAGAAATTGATCCAGTTCAAAATTATTTAAATGATATATTCACAGTTCCGGCTAACCTAGCGGGTCTACCTGCTATATCTATTCCATTTGGGCTTGATAATTCTGGATTACCAATAGGAATGCAGTTAATTACCAATTCTTTTGAGGAACAAATGCTTTTAAATATTTCTAAAAATCTTCAAGACACAATTAATTTTAGTAACCAGCCAATTCAATGGTGGGCATAAATAATGAATAACAATTGGCAAACTGTAATTGGTATTGAGATACACGCTCAAGTTAATTCAAATTCAAAACTTTTTTCTAGTTCATCTACTGAATTTGGGTCTGCGCCCAATACGCAAGTTAGCTTAGTAGATGCTGCCATGCCAGGAATGCTACCTGTTATTAATAAGTTTTGTATTGAGCAGGCAGTAAAATCTGGATTGGGTTTGAATGCAAAAATAAATAAGATATCCATCTTTGATCGTAAAAATTATTTTTATCAAGATCTTCCTCAGGGGTATCAAATTTCTCAATTTAAAGATCCAATTGTTGGTGAAGGTTCAATTGAAATAGATATTGAAGGTACAAAAAAAGTAATAGGTATTGAAAGACTTCATTTAGAACAAGATGCAGGCAAAAGCTTGCATGATCAAGATCCAAAGTTAACTTTTGTTGATTTAAATAGATCGGGCATAGCATTAATGGAGATTGTTTCTAAACCAGACATGTCTTCCCCCGAAGAAGCAGTAGCTTATATTAGAAAAGTTAGAACAATATTAAGGTATTTAGACACCTGTGATGGTAATATGGAACAAGGTTCATTAAGAGCTGATATCAATATATCTGTAAGAAAAGAAGGAGATGAATTGGGAACAAGATGTGAAATTAAAAATTTAAATTCATTTAAGCATATTAATGCAGCAATAAATTTTGAAGTAGATAGGCAAATTAAAATAATTGAAGGTGGTGAAAAAATAAAACAAGAAACGCGCTTATATGATGTGGTTGCAGATAAAACAAGATCAATGAGATCAAAAGAAGATGCGCATGACTATAGATATTTCCCTGATCCAGATTTACTTCCATTAAAACTCGATCAGGATTGGATCGATAAATTAAAAAAAGATTTACCAGAGTTACCCGATGAAAAAAAAGCTAGATTTATCGAGCTTTATAAGATCTCTGAATATGATGCCGAGGTTCTGACTTCTGATAGACTGACTAGTAGATATTTTGAAGATGTAGCTACAAATAGAAATGCAAAACTTGCTGTATCTTGGGTTGCAAGTGAGCTATTTGCAATTTTAAATAAATTAAACTTATCAATTGAAAAATCTCCAGTTAATTCAAAACAACTTGGCGAATTAATTGATGAAATAGAAAGTGGTGTAATCTCAAATCGTGCAGCCAAGGAAGTTTTTGAAGAAATGTGTGAATCTGATAAATCAGTAAAAGATATTATTAATGATAAAGGGCTCGTTCAAATTAGCGACACATCTGAAATTGAAAAATTTATTGACCAAGTATTGATTGATAATCCTGATAATGTTCAAAAATATAAAGAAGGAAAAACCAAGCTTCTTGGGTTTTTTATTGGAGAAGTAATGAAAGCTACTAAGGGCAAGGCAAATCCAGGCCTTTTAAATCAAATAGTTAAGAAAAAACTAGATAATTAGAAATAAAAAGACTAATTAGTACTAGACGTGGAGTGATGGGTGAGTGGCTGAAACCGGTTCCCTGCTAAGGAATTTAACGGGCTTATACCCGTTACGAGGGTTCGAATCCCTCTCACTCCGCCACTTAAGGCTTTAATACAGGCTCGATTATCTTAATAATGTCTTTTTTACCTTTTACTAAATTATTAGGAAGTGAGTAATTATTTGGCTTAAAATCATTTTCAATGAATTCATAAACCTGTAAATTTTCCATTACTCTCTGCACATAATTCCGCGTTTCTTTAAAAGGTATAAGCTCAATCCAATCAACTGGTTCAATATCGTTTGTTCTTGGGTCGCCATATCTCGCTATCCATCTCTTAACTCGAGATGAACCAGCGTTGTATGCTGCAAGAGTTAATATATATGAGCCATCATACATTGACAAAAGTTGATCAAGAAATGCACTTCCTAATATTACATTATATTCAGGATCGTTAATTAACCTTGATTTTGAATAGTCTAGATTTAGTCCTTTGGAAAGTTTTTTGCCAGTATAGGGCATAATTTGCATCAACCCTTTTGCTCCAGCGTAGCTGCCAGCCTTAGAGTCAAATTGACTTTCCTGTCTTATTACAGAGTGAATAAATGGCTGTGGAGGGAATATGATTTTACCAAAAACCGGTCTATTGACTGATGGAAAACTTTCTGGCGCCAGTAGTAAAGTGTCGTAATAAATAAATTTTCCAGCTTGAACAGCAAAATCATCTCTTTTTAATATTTTTGCTAATTTAGCAACTCTTAGTCTTTCTTCAGTGTCATCTGATCTTGCAATGCTCCATATAAATTTTTTCATAATTCTAAACTCTTTAAGTTCATCGAGGAGATATATTGCGCGATAAACTTCAATCATTTCAGAATTTGGATCATTTATATCTATTGGTTCAGAATAGGTATTTACAGAGAATTTTTTTTGTTCAGATAAATACTGATTTGCGAGTTGACCATAAAATGTAAAGTTATATCTTGAAGATTCTATAAACCATTCTTGGGCTAACTCTTTTTTATCTAGCTCACTGTATGATCGCGCAAGCCAAAACGAACCTCTTGCTTTAGATATTGGCCTAGAGGAAATATCATAGATATTTTTAAAGTGAAGTGATGCAGTTGTTGGATCTTTTAAAAATGAAAAACTTAACCAACCTGCAAGCCATTCTGCCGCCGCGATGTCAGCATTATTTTTTAGACCATGATTAATGGATAGTCTATAGGCCTCATCATAACGATGTTCATCGATTAATTTTCTTATTGCATAGTTTTTAAGTTTCCAGAATTTATCTGGTCGTATTAATTCAGCTGAGCTATTTTTATTGATGTCTTGTAATAAGTTTAGAGCTGAAGAAAACTTCTTCTTTTTTATTCGCCAATTAATTCTATCATGAACAAGTCCAGCATCATTTTTTAATTGCGTAGGAACATTAGAAATTAATTTATCTACCCCACCTGCGAATGATATGAGCCCAATTCTAGCCTCGTAAAGTTTTTGATAATCTTTATCTACATACTTAATCAGTCTTTGTGCAGTACGATATTGCTTATTCCAAAGTAAAGTTGATATTCTTTTTTTATGATGCTCAATGTTTAAAAAAGATTTAAACTTTATTACTATTTGTTTTTGTTCAGCTCTTCCAAAAGAACCCTCAATGTAGCCCTCTCTAATTAATCTAATTCCTTCTTCTTTTTTTCCAATTGAAATATATGCATTACCTAAGTAAATCTTGCCTATTCCACTCTGAATTTTATTCTCTCTAAAAAAACTGATTATATCAGAAGGAGAGTCTGAGAATCTAATTTTTGTCTCAGCTTTAAATTTGATTTTTTCTATATCAGGCCAATTATTATTTTCTATTACATAATTTATATAATCTTTAAATGTTAAATCGGATGCACCATTATAATATCGTATCCATTCGATTAGATTTAAAGCATTCTCATCCTTCAAATTTTTTTTGATATTTGATACTCTTTCCCATTTCCATTTTTTTGATTGTCCTATAGCAAGACCTAGAATATCAAATTCCTTATTGGATAAAGTCTTTGATGAAATCGGTGCCTTAGGTTTTTTAATTGGAGATAAGAGAAATGGTTTGTTTGGTTTTTTTGTAGGAAAATTTGAAACTAATATCTTGTGGTTATTTATGTCCAAATTTAAAGATTCATGGCTAATTTCTTTGGCTGAAGCCTCAAAAGCACCTAAAATAAACAATGATAGTATTATAATTATAGATTGTTTCACAAAAAGAATAAATTAATGGTTTTGAGAGTATATTTATGATTTATATTTTTTAAATAATTAAAAATGATAGAGTGTAACATATATGTTTAAAGGTTCTTTTACAGCATTAATTACCCCGTTTAAAGACGGCAAATTTGATGAAACTTCTTTTCGGTCAATAATTGACTTTCAGCTTAATTCAGGAACACATGGATTAGTTCCTACAGGAACCACTGGCGAATCCCCTACACTAAGCCATGAGGAGCATATTCGAATAGTTGAGGTGTGCATTGAGCAGGCTAACAAAAAAGTTCCTGTTATTGCAGGTACGGGCTCTAACTCTACAGAGGAAGCAATTTACTTAACTAAACATGCAGAAAAAGCTGGTGCAGACGCAGCACTAGTTGTTACACCTTATTACAATAAACCATCACAAGAAGGTTTATTGCAACATTTTACAAAAATTGCCAATAGCGTAGATATTCCAATTATTATTTATAATATACCTGGTAGATCAATTGTAGATATGAACAATGAAACAATGGCAAAATTATTTAAGATAAAAAATATTGTTGGTGTTAAAGACGCAACCGCAGATATTCCACGAGTATATTTTACAAAGAATGAAGTTGGTAGTGATTACAATCTCCTAAGTGGGGATGACGCTACAACATTGGCATTTTTAACATATGGTGGACATGGAGCTATCTCAGTTACATCAAATATTGCTCCAAAATTATGCTCTGATTTTCATAATCTTTGTATGGACAAAAAATTTCATGAGGCATCATTGATTAATGATTGTTTAATGCCATTACATAAAGCTTTATTCTTAGAGTCTAGCCCTGGACCAGTTAAGTATGCGGCATCTATTTTAGGCTTATGTTCAGAGGAAGTAAGGTTGCCCGTAACTACAATTAGTAATGATACTAAAAAAATTATTGATAGTGCTTTGAGACACGCCTTACTCATTAATTAAAATTGACTATCGTAGCCCAAAATAAAAAAGCTCGTTATAATTATCTATTCTTAGAATTATTTGAGTCAGGAATAGAGCTGAGGGGCAGCGAAGTCAAGTCGCTTCGATTAGGTAGAGTAAATATTACAGAGTCGTATGCTAGAGAAGAGGGAAGTGAATTATTTTTAATTAATTCTCACTTTGCAAAATATACTAATTCTTCTTATATGAATCATGAAGAAACTAGACCAAGAAAACTCTTGCTAAATAAAAGAGAGATAAGAAAAATTATTGGAAAGTTAAACAAAGAATCTCTGACGCTAGTACCTACAAAAATATTTTTTAATAAAAAAGGATTTGCAAAAGTTGAAATTGCACTAGCTAAAGGAAAAAAAGACCATGATAAACGTGAAGTAGATAAAAAAAGATCGTGGGAAAGAGAAAAGAAAAAATATAAATGATTTATGCTATTGGACTGGGATCAAATTTAAATTCTAGATATGGAAATCAATACCAAACTTTAAAAAAATCAATTGTTTGCATAAAAAGAAATAATATCCAAGTTTTAAAAACATCAAAAATATATATAACTCAGCCTGTGGGAATGAAAGGTAATAATTGGTTCTTAAATGCGGCCATAATAATCTCAACGCAATTAAAGCCATATAATCTTTTAAGGTCTTTTAAGAAAATTGAGAATGAAATGGGAAGAAATGCTTATAAACCAAATACATCTCGGCCATGTGATTTAGATATACTTATGACTAATCAAAATACAATTTTTGATAACCAAGAAAATAAATATAACATAAGTATTCCGCATAAAAAATTGCATGAAAGAATGTTTGTATTAAGACCTTTGATGGACATATGTCCTCACTGGAATCATCCATTGTTAAATATAAGTATCAAAAAAATAATCTCTACCTCTGAATCTATTGAAAAAATTAGGGTATATAGGAATAATTTGTGATATTTCAGACATTTTTAGTTATTTCTTTATACTTAAAATCGTGATTAAAAGTACTGTATGCAGCGACCTGACTTTATAAAAAATATTAAGTCCAAAGATAATGATGCAAATCAATCTTTAATAGAAAAAGCTTATTTTTTTGCACTAGAGGCTCACAAATCTCAAAAAAGATATTCCGGAGATCCTTACATATCCCATCCAGTAAAGGTTGCAGAAATACTTACTAATTTAAAATTAGATACAGCAACAATAATTACAGGGCTATTACACGACACAATCGAAGACACACCAGCATCTATGGTAGAATTAAAAGATAAATTTGGTGATGAGATAGCAAATCTAGTTGATGGTGTTACTAAAATATCTAAAATGAAGAAACATTCAGATATTAAGAATCAAGCTGAAAATTTTAGAAAATTAATATTGGCTGTTTCAAAAGATATTAGAGTCTTGTTAGTAAAGTTAGCTGACAGGCTACACAATATGAGAACTATAAGCTATGTGCCAAATGAGGAAAAAAGAAAACGAATAGCTTTAGAGACAATGGAAATTTATGCTCCTTTGGCAGGAAGGTTGGGTATGCAATCATTCAGAGATGAGCTTGAAGATTTATCTTTTCAGATTTTAAATGAAGCTGCCTATAACTCTATAAAAAATAGAGTTGATTATTTAAAAAATAGCAGCAGCAATCTTACTGAAAAAATCAATATTCAAATAGTTAATCTATTAACTGATGAAAACATATCCTGTGAAGTATTGGGTAGAGAAAAAAGAATTTATTCAATCTGGAATAAGATGCAGCGTAAGGAAATTGCCTTTAGACAACTATCAGATATATTTGCATATAGAATTATTACAGCCAATAAAAGTGATTGCTATAAGGCCTTGGGAGTAATTCACTCTAAATGGTCAGTTGTTCCAGGTTCTTTTAAAGATTATATTTCTACTCCAAAGATTAATAGTTATAGCTCACTTCATACGACCATTGTAGGGCCGCAAAGGCAAAGGGTAGAACTTCAAATCAGAACTAAAGAGATGAGTGAAATAGCTGACACGGGAATTGCGGCACACTGGCAATATAAAGATAATTATAATCTAGTAGACGATTCATCTTCTGATCCAATTAACGTAACCTGGTTAAGAGACTTGGTTGATATATTAGATTCTGGTGCTACTTCTGAGGAATTACTTGAAGCTACAAAGCTAGAGATGTTTCAACAGCAAGTATTTTGCTTTACCCCCAAAGGAGATCTGATTCATTTGCCTATAAATTCTAATCCAATTGACTTTGCATACGCCCTACATTCAGAAATAGGTAATATGTGCATAGGATGTAAAGTTAACGGTAAATCTCAACCTTTATTTACCAAATTACAAAATGGTGACGAGGTAGAAATTTTAACATCTAAAGGGCAAGAACCCTCAGAAGTATGGGAAAATATCGCTACAACAGCAAAAGCCCAATCATCAATTAAGCGTTATTTTAAAAAACAAGAGAATAATGATTTTGTTGATTTAGGAAAAAGAATTTTATTAAACTCGCTTGGTTTTTCTAAAGATGTTCCAGAAGACATTTCAAATGAGATGATGAACAAATTTAAGAAAAAATCTTTAAACGAATTGCTGATATCAATTGGGAGAGGTCATATTAAAAATAAAGAAATAGTAAGATTTAAGCCTAGAAAGAGATTATCTTTTTTTACCAGGTATAGAAAAAGTCCCAATGAAACAATCCCTTTGGAAATTAAAGGCTTACAACCCGGACTAGCCGTCCATTTTGCTGAATGCTGCTTGCCGCTACCTGATGAAAATATTATAGGTGTGTCAGAAATAGATATTGGAGTAATTATACACAATTCAAATTGTAAAAAATTAAATGAAGATTTCTCTCAAGATCTTTGGCTTATGGCAACTTGGAAAAATATAAGTGAAGAGCAGTTATTTACCTCAAGGATTAAAGTATCAGTTGTGAATGAGCCAGGTTCTCTGGGTATGCTTGCTACTCATATTGGTGAACATGGGGGAAATATTATTAATTTAAATATTTCTGAGAAAAGTAATGATTTTTTTGATATGATATTTGAAATGAATTTGAAAAATTTAGAGCATCTAAATACTATCATAGATAACCTTAAAGAACTTGATAGAGTTAGTATGGTTAAAAGATTATATATTAATTAGATATGAAAAAAGAAGAAATAGTCAATATACTTGAAGAAACAGGAGCCATTCAACATGGTCATTTTATACTTTCTTCAGGTAAGAGATCAGCTATTTACTGTCAATGTGCAAAATTATTTATATATCCTGAAATAGCTGAAAAAATTTGCAAAGAACTTGCTACTAAGATCTCAAATGAAATTAAGCATGAAATTGATTATGTTGTTGCCCCTGCCATGGGTGGAATCTTGGTTGGCTATGAACTTGCTAAGCAACTAAAAACTAAATCTGTCTTTTACGAAAGAGTAGATAATATTTTTGAATTAAGAAGAGGCTTTAAAATAGAGCCAGATGCTAAAGTTTTATTGGTTGAAGATGTTATTACTACTGGAAAATCAGCTAACGAGTGTATTGATGAGTTGAATAAAATTGGTGCTAACCTTTTGGCAACTGTTTGTTTAATCGATAGAACTAATTCTGAAAGTGTAATTCAGGATCCAATTTCTATTTATAAATTAAATATTCCAATCTATGATAAGGACTCATTACCAAATGAGTTAAGATTAATCGAACCAATAAAACCAGGTAGTAGAAACATATAGTTATATGTCTAAAGCGAGACTTGGAGTTAACATAGACCACGTTGCTACGGTTAGAAATGCACGTGGTGAAAATTATCCAAGCCCATTAAGAGCTGCCCTAGATGCTGAATTACATGGAGCCGATGGCATCACAGCGCACCTTAGAGAAGATAGAAGGCATATATTAGACAAAGATATAGAAGATTTGATTGGCAATCTTAAAATTCCATTAAATTTAGAGATGGCTGCAACAGAAGAAATGCTTTTAATAGCATTAAATCATAAGCCTAATGCATGTTGTATTGTTCCAGAAAAAAGAGAAGAAATTACAACTGAGGGAGGGATAGATACAGTTAAGAATTTTAAGACTTTAAAAAATTACACCTCTCAGATTAGAGATAATGGCTCAAGAGTTTCCTTGTTTATTGATGCTGATAAAGTTCAGATAGACAATTGCAAGAAAATTGGAGCAGATATTATTGAAATTCATACTGGAAAATATTGTCAACTTATCGAGACAGATAGTCCTAGTGCAGGTATAGAATTAGAAAAAATTGTTCTTATGTCAGAATATGCTGCTAGCATAGGATTGGAAGTTCATGCGGGACATGGTATCACCTTTAATTCAATAAAGCCTTTAGCAAAGATTCAATCTATAAAAGAATTTAACATAGGGCACTTTATAATTGGTGAGTCAATTTTTATGGGTTTAGAAAAAACTATTAAAAAAATGAAATCTTTAATTTTAGAAAGTTAATAAATGATTGGCATTGGTACTGACATTCTGGATATTAGAAGAATAGAAAAAACTATTAATCGTTTTGGTGATCGGTTTAAGAAAAGAATATTTACAGAAAATGAAATTAAAAAATGTGAAGCTAGAAAGCTATCAACTAATTGTTATGCAAAACGATATGCAGCTAAAGAGGCAGCATCTAAAGCACTTGGTACAGGATTTCGCAAAGGTGTCTTTTGGAAAGATTTGGAGGTATGTAGCTTACCTTCTGGGCAGCCAACAATAATTTTTCATGGCGGGGCAAAAGATCACCTAGATCATTTAACGCCATTGAAAAAAGAGGCTATCGTTAACCTTACTATTACAGATGAGTACCCTTATGCTCAAGCAATTGTAATTATTGAAAGTAATTAAAAATGAAAAATAAATCAATATCCTTTGAGTGGATTAAGTCTAATGCATTATCTCTTATTTATGCAATACTTATAGCTGTTATTATTAGAACTTTTCTTTTTCAAGCTTTTTTTATACCCTCATCATCAATGGAACCTACTCTTTTAGTGGGAGATAGATTGTTTGTATCAAAATTTACATATGGATACAGTAAACATTCATTTCCATTTAGTTTACCTTTTATATCAGACAGAGTCTTATTTTCAGAACCTGAAAGAGGTGATACCATAGTCTTTAAGACACCAGAAAACTTAAAGATAGATTATATAAAAAGACTTGTTGGATTGCCTGGAGATAAAATTCAGATGATTAATGGAGTGCTTAATATTAATGATATTCCTATAATTAGAAAAAAAATACGCGAAGAATCTAAGATCATTAATAATAGTCAAATATTGACAGCTTCAGTTTATAAAGAGACTTTGCCTAACGGAGTTTCATTTGAAACTTTTGATATGGGAAATACTAGGGCTGATAACACTAGGGTCTTTAATGTTCCAAACGGCGAGTATTTTTTTATGGGTGACAATAGAGATAATTCAAAAGATAGCAGGTTTATTGGCACTGTACCTAAAGACAACCTAGTAGGAAAAGCACAGATAATATTTTTTGCAACTGAAGGGGGCTCTACTATTTTAGAGTTTTGGAAATGGCCTTTTGATATTCAGTTAAACAGAATATTTAAGATTATTAATTGACTATGAAAACCGAACTACTAGAGAGCTATATCTCATACACATTTAAGGATAAAAGTATTTTGAAAAGAGCACTCACTCACAAAAGTACCATGGTATCAATGCATAATGAACAATACGAATTTTTAGGTGATAGGGTATTAGGCCTAGTTATTGCAGAAACATTGCAACAAAACTATAGTGAAATTTCGGAAGGAAATTTAGATAAAGTATTCAGTACTCTAGTTAACAAAGACATATGTGCAGAAGTGGCATCAAAAATTAATTTAGGAGATTTCCTAATCCTTGGAAAAACTGAAATAGCCTCTGATGGAAAAAACAAAATAGGTATTTTAGCTGATTCATGTGAAGCACTTATAGCCTCCATTTATCTAGATGGTGGTTATATAGAGGCAAAAAATTTTATAATCAATAATTGGAAAAAATCATTAGATTCCATTGATTTAAATTTTAAAGATCCAAAATCTACATTACAAGAATGGAGTTTGAAAAAATATAAAAGATTACCTGAATATAAAGTGATACAAGAAGATGGTCCGGCACATTCTCCTACTTTTAAAGTCAGTGTAAAGTTTGATAGCTATCAAGAAGCAGAAGCAACATCAGGCAATATAAAAGATGCTGAAAAAAAAGCTGCTGTTGAATTTATAAAATTAAATAAATTAGAAATTTAGAAATTATGAAGAGCGGTACAATTTTACTTTTGGGTGCAACAAATTCAGGCAAATCTACTTTAGTTAACCAAATTGTCGGTAAAAGAGTTTCAATGGTTTCTAGGAAAAAACAATCAACTACCTTTAATCAAAAAGCAGTTAAAAATATTTCAGAAACTGAATTTATTCTTCAAGATACACCTGGTATTTATTCGGCTAAAACAAAAATCAGTAATAGAATGACTAATACAGCTTTTTCGGCAATTGATGAAGCTAACTTGATTTTAGTTGTTGTTGATTCTGGATCAACCAAGAATAGTGAAATCGATAAGATAATTAAAACTTTAAACGAATCCAATCAGACTACTAAGATTTTCTTGGTGCTAAACAAGACTGATAAGGTTAGTAGAGAAATGGTTCTTGAGAAGATTAAAGCTCTTGGAGATATGAACTTATTTGAAGAAATTTTTCCTATTTCAGCACTTATTGGCGATGGTGTTCAAGAAATGTTAGATATAATAAAAAAATATTTACCAAAAAGTGAAAAAAAGTTTTCCAATAAAAAAACTCTTCTTGTTAGTAAGGATGTTTATTACACCGAGGTAACAAGAGAAAAACTTTACGATAGAACGCACAAAGAAATCCCATATGAATGTAAGATTACTACTGATAAAATATCAAATTCTAAAAATGCAATTACTATTCATCAAACAATACATATTAATAAAAAATCACATAAATATATTCTTGTTGGTAACAAAGGCAGTAACTTAAAATCTATTGGAGAATCTTCTAGATTAGAAATATCTAAGTTTATGAATAAAAAAGTGAACTTATTTTTATTCGTAAAGTTAACAAGTATAAATAAATCGTGAGATGGTCTAGCGAGGGTTTTGTTTTAAGTTTAAAGCCACACAATGAAAAGTCATATATTTTAGAAGTTTTAACTCGTGAACATGGAAAACACAAAGGTCTTATCAGAGGCGTTCACTCAAAAAATATTAGATCTATAATAGAGCCAGGAAATGAAATTACCGCACATTGGTCCGGTAGGCTGGAAACACACTTAGGCAATTATTCTGTTGAAGGGATTAAATCATGGTCCTCTTTAATTTTAAGTGAAAGAGAAAGATTATGCGCATTAACATCTGCATGTAGTTTAATTACAACCACTATTGCAGAGAAACAACCAAATGAAAATATATATTCTGGCTTAAAATTCTTAATACAGATATTAACTTCAGATAATAATGAATGGATAAAAGATTATATTATTTGGGAATTGAATTTATTAACTGAAATTGGATATGGGCTGGACTTATCAAAATGTGCGGTAACCAACGAAAAGAATAACTTAGTTTATGTTTCACCTTCTACTGGTTCCGCTGTAACTGAAGCTGGTGCTGGTACATATAAGAATAAATTACTAAGACTACCTAAATTTTTAATTGATTCTAAAATTTCGATTTCGAAGGAAGATATTGATGATGGCTTAAAACTTAGTGAATTTTTTTTAAAGAAATGGTTTTTTCAGCCAAATAATCTTAATTTCCCTGAATCAAGGAATCGCCTTAAAAGTATGTTTACAATTTAAGTTATTATGAAAGAAAAAAAAATACAATTTACCGAGGCTTTAGAGGAAAGGTATTTGGCGTATGCCCTGTCAACTATTACTCATAGGGCACTTCCAGATGTAAGAGATGGACTTAAGCCAGTCCATCGAAGACTTTTGTATGCAATGTCTCAATTAAGACTTGGTTCAGGTACTGGGTTTAAGAAGTCAGCTAGGATTGTAGGTGATGTAATTGGTAAATATCATCCTCATGGTGATCAGTCAGTCTACGATGCCCTTGTAAGGTTAGCCCAAAATTTTTCTACTCGATATTTGTTAATAAATGGTCAGGGAAATTTTGGTAATATTGATGGCGATAATGCTGCCGCAATGCGTTATACGGAAGCAAAGCTAACATCAATTTCTGAATTGATGTTACAGGATATTTCAGAAGACACTGTAGATTTCATTAAAACATATGATGGCACTGAGAGTGAGCCAATGGTTTTGCCCTGTGCATTTCCCAATCTCATAGCAAACGGCTCATCTGGTATTGCTGTCGGTATGGCAACGAATATACCTCCGCATAACATAGGTGAAGTTGCCAAGGCCTTGATTAAG
>Ga0308010_1000370_pt1 | contig 31968 bp, 30 predicted proteins | sample Neamet129_FD_202368 | JGI IMG/M metagenome (GOLD analysis project Ga0308010, IMG submission 202368) | Marine microbial communities from water near the shore, Antarctic Ocean - #129 | ecosystem: Environmental > Aquatic > Marine > Unclassified | place: Southern Ocean | collected 2014-07-24 | reverse complement strand
CTTTTATAAAATATAATTAAAAATAAAAGATTTAAATTTAAGAAACAATTTAATTGTTGCATTAACAACAACAATAATTAATATTTTTAATCGTTAATTTATAAACATATAATTATTTTTAATAAAAATCTTATAACTATGACTAAAAAAGATGTCTATATAGTTTCAGCAGTTAGAACACCACTAGGAAGCTTTGGAGGTGTTTTTGCAAATATTTCAGCTACTAAACTAGGTTCTATAGCTATTAAAGGTGCTTTAGAAAAAGCAAATGTAAATTCAAATAATATTGATGAAGTATTTATGGGAAATGTATGTTCTGCTAATCTAGGTCAAGCACCAGCTCGACAATCTGCCATAGCTGCTGGAATTCCAGACTCAGTTCCTTGTACAACAGTTAATAAAGTATGTTCTTCTGGTGCAAAATCTATCATGCTTGCTGCACAAAGTATCATGTTAGGTCAAGCTGATATTTTAGTTGCTGGAGGTATGGAAAACATGTCTAATATTCCATATTACGTACCAAAAGCAAGATTTGGATATAAGTATGGAAATTCAGAATTTATTGATGGTCTACATAAGGATGGGTTACTTGACCCTTACGATGAAATTTCAATGGGAGTGTTTGCCGATAAAACAGCAGAAAAATATAATATTTCTAGAGAAGAACAAGATGCTTTTGCTATTAGATCTTATAAAAATTCTGAAGCGACTACTAAAAGTGGAATTTTCAAAAAGGAAATCGTAGGAGTTTCCATCCCTCAAAGAAAAGGCGACCCTCTTTTTATAAATGAAGATGAAGAATACAAAAATGTAAAATTTGAAAAAATTCCTCAACTAAGAGCTGCATTTTCTAAAAACGGAACAGTGACCGCTGCTAATGCTTCTACAATTAATGACGGGGCTTCTGCGTTAATTCTGGCAAGTGCAGATGCAGTTAAAAAATATGATTTAAAACCCATAGCCAAAATTTTATCTTTTGCCGACACAGCGCAAGCACCACAATGGTTTACAACTGCACCAACTAAAGCAGCACCTAAAGCACTGAAGCTAGCAAAAATGACAACTAATGATGTTGATTTTTTTGAGATAAATGAAGCTTTTTCAGTTGTACCATTAGCTTTTAATAAAATATTAGATATCAATATAGATAAAGTAAATGTTCACGGAGGAGCAGTCTCACTAGGGCATCCATTAGGTGCTTCAGGAGCTAGAATAGTCACAACTTTAAACACTGTTTTACAATCTAAGGACGCATCAATTGGGTGTGCAGTGATTTGTAATGGAGGAGGCGGCGCAAGTTCAATTATAATTGAAAGAGTTTAAAGTTTTAAAACTGTCTACTTGGTTCTGATAATTAAAACTTGAACTAATTAGTATTTTTTTACTATTTTTAATAAATATGGATAACGAAAGTATCAGTAAGTTAATCCCTGCAATAATTCTTGTAGTTTTGGGGATAATTGAATCACTGGGAGGATTATATTTTAATGATAAAAGATCTAAAAATGATCTAACTATCGAGCTTATTTCTCTTACTGTTTTACCTACCCTAATTCAACCTGCCATTCTACTCTTTGTTTTATTTACAATGGATTCCTGGTTTTTTGTTTATGAAGATTACTTTATTAATTCGTTTTTTTTATGGCATGTATTAGCATTTCTTATTCTAGACGATTTAACCCAATATTTATGGCATAGATTTTCTCATGAAAATACATTTATGTGGAAATTACACAGACCTCATCACGTTGTTGAAGAGATGGGAGTTTTAGTTACTTATAGAAATGCATTTATGTACTATGCTTTTATGCCGGGTCTTTGGTTTTCAGCTGTTCTTATTTTTTTAGGAATGACTGAAGTTTATTTATATTATTTACCCATTAAAATGACAGTTATAATTGCAGCGCATAGCGAAACTAAATGGGATAGGTTTTTATACAAATACAAAATTTTACATCCGTTAGCTTGGATTATTGAAAGAACGATATCAACTCCAAGTACTCATTATGCTCATCATGGATTAACTTCAGAAGATGAAATATCAAATCCAAATGGAAACTACGGTAACCTACTTTTCTTTTGGGATATTTTATTTGGAACAGCAAAAATTACAAGAAAATATCCGTCAAAATTTGGGGCATGGAACAAAATGAAAGAACCTTGGTATGTTCAATTAATGTTTCCTATAATAAAATCTAAAGATTCAAGAAGTGAACTTAGTTCTTTAAAAACAAATATAGATTTCGATCCTTCAAAAGATTTTAAAGATTTTAATAGTTAAAATTTAATGAAAGATCTTAAAAATAAAGTTGTAGTTATTACAGGTGCTGGCTCTGGAATAGGCCGGTCTCTTGCTATAAAAATGCACAAAGAAGGGGCTAGATTAGCTCTTAATGATTTCAATAAGCAGTCATTAGTTGAAACATTAACTTTTATCGGTAGTAATAATGACATCTACTCTGAAGTTTTTGATGTTTCTAAAAAAGAAGAATTTGATACATTTTCAAAAAATGTACTCAATCATTTTAAAAAAGTGGATGTAGTAATAAATAATGCTGGAATTACAATAGGAACTTTTTCGGCTGTTGAAACAACAATAGAAGATTACGAAAAAGTTATAGGAGTTAATTTATGGGGAATGATTTACGGATCCCTTGCTTTTGTTCCAGAACTAAGAAAACAAAAAGAATCAAGTGTTGTAAATATTTCAAGTATTTGGGGACTTTTAGGATCACCATATCAGTCAGCTTATAGTGTATCAAAATTTGGAATAAGAGGATTTAGTGAAGCTTTGGCGGCAGAAGAATTATGTAACAAAACCGGAGTTGTAGTTTTAAGTGTTCATCCTGGTGGAATTAAAACGAATATTGTAAGAAATATAGAAGGACAAAATCTCACTGAAGCTCAATTAAAAAAATTAGACACTCATTTTCCAACTACTGCAGATGAAACTGCAAAAAAAATTATTCAAGCCATTCAAAAAAAGAAAACCAGATTAGTAATAGGTCCAGACGCTAAATTCATGTACCGTCTGTCAAGATTTTCTCAGAGGATAACTATGAAATTCTTAGTTAATTGGGCTAAAAAAATGATGAAAATTCAATAATGGAAAAGTATATTTAGCCAATGACGGGGGTAAATTTATTATCAAATAAGATGAAAAATAAAATAATAATACCAATATTAATTCTATTATCAATAATTATTGGAGGTTCTACAGCTATTTCAAAGATTAACTCCTCAACACAAAATAATGAATTTTCTATAAAAAACGGTAACTGGACTGTAAATCCAAACATGGATTTAAAGGATAGTTATCAAAGAGCTTATATTTCAAGAATTGGAGTTTTTGCTCTTGATGAGAAAGAAGCGCTTTATTTCTTGTCAAGTAATGACACTGATGGGGAAACTTTATCATCTGAATTCGATTACGAAATTATTGGAACTCCACCAGAGGGCAGGTATTGGAGTTACACTTTATATGGTGAGGATTATTACTTAGTAAAAAATGAATCTAATATTTTTAGTATTAATAAAGAAAATTTTGAAAATAATTATCCTATAACAATATCATCTTATAAAAAAGATATTAATTGGTTACCCTCTGGAAATGAAAATAAATTTCATATTACTTTAAGGTTATATAACCCCTCCAAGAATGTATACAACAACTTAGAATCAATAGAACTTCCTTTAATTAAAAGAATAGAAAAATGAAAAAAGTAATTTTCTATTTATTGATGTTATTCTTAGGGAGTTTTGGATCATATTATTTAACTATTAATTTTATTCCAAAAATAGTTTACGAAGTTTTTCATTATAAAATTGAAAAAAATCAAAATATAAAGGATAATGAAATAAAACATTTTGATATACCAAGTGACCAGTCTAGAAATGTAGTAATGCCAAACCCAGATTTTTTATATTCTACTATTTTTTACGACTTAAGTGAAAAAGATTTAAATATAAATGCGAATATGCCTGACTCTACTTATTGGTCTGTTTCATTTTACAAACCAAATACAATAAACTGGTTTGTAAAAAACGATCAAGAGTTTGATACCAATAATCTAGATCTTACATTAACTTTTAATGATTCTAAATCAGAAAACGTGATAACATCACCTGTAGAGAAAGGATTTATGATCATTAGAATATTAATTGAAAAAAAGGATCAAAAGTCTATCGAATCATATAGAACTCTTCAAAAAAATATTATAATAAATTAATTTTTTTTGATGAAAAACTTAAAAAGAAAAGTCACAAAGTTTATTGTTTCATTAATGGGATCACCAATTAAAATTGATCCAAATTCAAGAAATAGACAAATAAAAACAATAGCCCCACTTCCAAAAGAAGTTTTTTGGGATAATAGTGTTAAAATTTACAAAACAAAAAGTGGAATTGAATATGTAAAAACTCCACAAGAATGCTTTTCAAATCTTACTGATTATAATTTTAATGAAAATTATTGCGATTTAAACGGGCTTAAGATGCATTATGTTGATGCTGGACCTAGCGACGGGAAAACTCTTTTATTACTCCATGGTCAGCCTGTTTGGTCTTTCCTGTATCGAAAAATGATTCATGAACTAGTTGCTAAGGGCTACAGATGTATAGCTCCAGATCTAATTGGAATGGGAAAATCTGACAAGCCCATTTCAATTAAATATCACCTTTACAACACTCATTGCGAGAACGTTTTAAGTTTTATCAAAAAATTAAAACTCAAAAAAATTACTCTTTTTTGTCAGGACTGGGGAAGTCTGATAGGGCTTAGAACAGCAGGAGAAAATCCTAATTTATTTTCTGGAATAATTGCAGCTAATGCTGAACTGCCTAACTTCACTGAAGAATCAAACCCTTTGTATGTTCCAGAAACAATACAAATAAATACTAAAATAAAAGGCTTTAAAAAAGCAATGGCATATCACATTTTAAATGGATTTGGAATTGACAGCTTTCAATCTTGGATTCTTTATTGTATAACGACTCCATTTGTTCATATAAGTGAAATCATGGGTCTTTCATTGTCAAGAGATTTTAAAAAAGATGAAAAAATACTTGATGCCTACCAAGCTCCATTTCCATCATTTATATTCATGGCCGGTCCTAGAACGTTACCCTCAATGAATGCTGGAATTACTGGTCAAACTCTAAAAGGAATTGAAGGATTAAAAAAGTTTAAAAAACCTTTCTTATCTTTAATAGGATTACAAGATAAGCTCCTTGGAACTCCAAGAATTCAGAATAGATTTATTAAAATGGTACCAGGAGCTAAAGGTCAGGACCATGAACAGTTCAAAGAAGCAAACCATTTTATTCAAGAAGACATTGGAGAAATTATGGCAGATAGAATGCATAAGTTTATTATTAAAAATAAAATATAATGAAGAAAAAAATTTATAAGATCCTTGGAATAGTTTTAGTATTTATTATCTTATTTTTTATCTCATTACCTACTCTATTAAACAAAGCAGGACTACATCCTGATTATGATAGTAAAAAATATAGTTTCACTTATAAAAAAGCGGTAATAATATCAACTAGTCATAGTACGCTGAAAAAACCTGGTGAAACAACTGGAAAATTAACTGGAGTATTTGCTTCAGAGCTTACTGTCCCTTATTATGAATTTACAGATTCTGGAATTGAAGTTGATATCGCAAGTATTAAAGGTGGAAAAATTCCAGTAGATCCCGAATCATTGTTTTATGCTGTTAAAACAAGCTCAGACAATAGGTATCTTGAAGACCCAATACTAAAAGAAAAAGTAGAAAATTCTATTTTAATTGATGAACTCGAAATTGATAATTACGATATAGTTTTCATTGCTGGTGGTTGGGGTGCTGCATATGACCTTGGTTATTCTGAAATACTTGGAGAAAAAATAAGCCAAGCTTATTATAATTCAAACTCTGTAATTGGCGGAGTCTGTCATGGAGTTCTTGGTTTTATAAATGCTAAAGATTCTTTAGGAAACCTAATAATAAAAAATAAAAGAATGACTGGTGTTACTAATAAACAAATCAAAGAATTAGGAATTTTCTTTACACCTCAACATCCAGAGGAAGAATTGATAAAAGCTGGTGTTATTTTTGAGAGTAAAACAGCTTTTAGAGATGTTTTTGCAAATTTAACTATTACAGACGATGAATCTAAATTTGTTACTGGACAAAATCAAAATTCTGGACACGAAACCCCTCAAAAAATGATGAAAATTTTAGATAATAAATAATGTATTTTAATTTTAGAAACATACTTCCAAAAAATGCTGATAATAACTTTAAGGGTCACAAGTTAGCATTGTGGGGATTTGTTTTTTTCACGATACTAATGACCTGTCGTTCAGTTATTCATATGCTATTTGAACAATACGGACTTCATGAAATTGGGAGCTTTTTAGCTATATCAGGTGATCCCGATCCTATGCTTTTAATTTACAGGTTTTTTTCTTTGTGGGGTTTTGCACAATTAATTTTTTGTTTGGTTTGCTGGATTGTAATTTATCGTTACAGAACATTAATACCATTAATGTATTTGATTTGGATATTTGAATGGGGGTTCAGAACTTTTGGTTATCCTTTAATTAGAGATCAAATTGCTGTTCAAGAGTTGTACACTAACGGAATCACGCCCGGTGTGTCATATGCGCCATATGCAACCTTGCTATTGATTATTTTATTTGGACTCTCTATATTAGACAGAAAATAATGAGAAAATTTTTTCTTTTAACGGCAGTTATAGAAATTCTAGCGGGATTAGTATTGTTTTTCGCAGCTGAAAAAATCCCTGAATTCAATAGTGCCAGTCCCCTTACAATAGGTTTTGCTAAAATGTACGGAGTGGCTGCATTTTCTTTGGGACTTTTTGCATTATATTCTTGGAAATTTTTTGATTTTAAAAAACTACATATTCCCTTTTTGATCATATTTTCAATTTTCAATACAGGAATTGCTTTTGCAGTCATTCAATCGAACTTAAATTTTGGTTTTGAAAATCCAGTGCCTGGATTTTTTCATTTGATCTTAGGATTAATTGGCACCTATTTTATTTTTAAAAAAAAATTAAAAATTAGTTTAAATAAAAACTTTTTTTACTTTTTTCTATTTATTATTACTGGAATATTAACTACAAAATATACTCTATTTGCATTACCAACGTTAATCTCAAGTGATTCTTTTATAAGAGTCGTTATTCTATTTTTAATTTTTATTTTTCCAGGACTATTTTATTTAAATAAAATTGCAACCAAAAAGCTTACTAGTTCCATAAAAAGAATACTTTTTATCACTTTGACTGGGTCTGTTTTGGCTTGGATTATTCAGCTAATAGAAATTCATCTATATCATTTTGAAATTAATGTAGAGTCCCCTATTGGTTTATTTGAAGATGAATTCATCAGAACTATCAAATTCATATTTCCTACGCTAATAATAGCTGAGGTTATTTGGTTGTATTTAAAAAATAAAACAAAACTCTTATATGGTGGTATTACTTTAATCATTGCTTTTTCATTTATTTTGTTTTATAATTCATTTTTATTTTCAGATTCTAATCCAGCTATATATCCTGATTTATCGTTAAAAAATACTGATCACACTAATGTGATTTTAATTGTTGCTGACGATTTAGGTTATGCTGACATTTCATACAATGGAAATAAGCTAATTCAGACTACAAACATTGATGAAATTGCTAAAAATGGAATAAATTTTTCAAGAGCTTATGCTACAGCTTCAGTTTGTGCACCATCAAGAGCTGCATTTTTGACTGGTAATTATCAACAAAGGAATGGTTTTGAATTTTTACCTGATTTATTTAATTATAGCCCAAGAGTTAGAAAAGCAGATTTTAAAAGATTTGGACACATTGATAATTTTAAAGAATGGTATGAAAAAGACGTTCCAATAAATCAACGAGGATTAGATCCTTTAGTTAATACAATTGCTGATTATTTAAAGAAGATGGGTTACCAAACATCTGTTATAGGTAAATGGCACATGGGAACACACTCTAGATTTAGCCCAACAAACTATGGATTTGATTATCATTATGGAATTACTGGAGCAGGTTCACTTTACGCTCCTCTTAACCAAGAAAATATTGTTGAATCTAGACATACATGGGATTTCGCAGATTTTATTACTTGGCAAGTAACAAATTATCACACCTTGGAAAATGGAAAAAATATTATTCCTAAAAATTCAGAATATTTGACCGATGTTTTTACAAAAAAAGCTGTTAATTATATTAAAGCAAATAAAGAGAAACCTTTTTTCCTTCATCTTTCACACATGGCTCCACACGGACCTTTTCAGGCTCAAAAAAAATATTATGAAATGTTTTCTCAAATCAAAGATCATAATAAGAGGGTTTACTATGCCATGATTAAGAATTTAGACGATAGTATTGGTGAAATTAAAAAAACACTTGAAGAGGAAGGTATTTTAAACAATACACTAATTATTTTCACTAGTGACAATGGAGGAGCCACTTATACAAGAGCAACCAACAATTCTCCATATAATGGTGGAAAAATGTCAAATTTTGAAGGTGGAACTGTTGTTCCAATGATGATACAATGGAACGATAAAATAAAACCACAAAAAAATTATAATCACATGGTTAGTTTGTTAGATATTGTTCCAACAATTTTAGATGCGGTTGACTCACCATCTTTAGAAAATAATTACGATGGTGTATCACTAATTCCATTTTTAGATAATTATAAGGATAAGCCCCATAAAGAACTGTTTTGGAAAACTGGTTATGTAAAATCCATAATTTCAGATAATTTTAAATTACATATAAATGAAAAAGAAAATTTCAAGACTTTAATAAATCTTGAAAATGACCCATTTGAAAAATTTAATTTAATTTCAAAATATCCAGAAAAAGTTAAAAAACTAACTAAGAGCTGGGAACAATGGAATAATACTTTAAAAGAACCTAAATGGGAGTCTAATGCTGATGTATCTATTCCGGTTGATAATTCTGTAAATTCTAAAAGATATTATTTCCCTTGGTAAAAAGTTATGGAAAATGATAATTTAATAATAGAATCAGTATCAAATGGACCATTATTTGGACAAACTTTTAATGTTGAGATGTTAAATAGTTTATCCTTAATAAAAATAAAATTTCTTTTGTCAAGAATTCCATTAATTCCATATTCTTTAAAGAATCAACTATTTTCTCTTTCTAAAAAGGAAGTAAATAGTAACGGTTTAATTTTACATGGAGGAGGTCCAATTTACAGTAATGGTACAATTTCGGATAATGAATGCTGTAATCCCTTGGAGTTAGATCCTAAAGATCCAAATTTTATAGAAAAAACCTCTGGAGGTTTAAAGTTAATAAACGATAATCCCCTAGTTCAAACTGCAAAATATCCTAAAAAGGTGATTGGAAATTTTACAGCAATGAATAGATTTATTACTGATATATCAAGTGAATTTATCGCCAGTTCAATCAACAGAAAACTAATTCCAACAAACTCAAAAGATCAATTAATTCAAGCCTACATTAAAAGTGCCAAAGAATGTGAAAAATTAAATGATAAAATTATACTCGAGCAAACAGCAACTTTTGCTTTTAGATCTAAAAATTGTGGAGATGTAAACGAGCCTGCAAAAGACACTATTACAGGAACGATGTTATTTGTTTGGGGTATTAAGGGACAAGTATTTAATGGAACAGTATTGGGAGGTACAGGAAAATTTAGTGGAATTAGTGGGGAATTTAAAAGAGAAAGATTATTAGCACCTAATTTTTCAGGCGCTGAAACTTTTAGAATTACATTTCCAACAAAATTAAAACCTGATTATTTTCCTAATTAAAGATTATTAAAATCGTCATCTATTTTTTTTGAAATCTCTTTCTTTTTTTTATTGTATCTATCTACACCTTTTTTAGTCAAATATGGGTAGAAATGACCCATTATTTCATCTAATATCTTGCGATATTTGTTTTTAGAATCATCTAAAACCTCCCATGTTGTGAGGGATGAAGAAACGATAGCCCAATTATTTTTTGCAAATGTTTTGTACTGACCATCAAAAGCTTCTTTTTTCATATAACCATTTTTGATACTAATATTAATGTATTCAATTGAAAATTTTTCATTTATTTTATTTACATCCTTGAAAACAGATTTTGCGTTTGGAACTAAATTTATAATTTCTAAAATATCTCTAAAAAAAAATCTATAATTAAATAAAAAAACAAGATTATTTCTTAAAATATTATATAAAGACATTTGTTTTAAGGATTCTCTTTGAGTTGCTTCAATTTCAACTAATTTTCTGATCATATAATAAATTATATAATCCATTAAGTCTTTTTTAGTTTTAAAGTGATAAGTTAAGTTTCCTGGACTAATTTTATTGTATTCAGCTATGTCCTGAAGACGAACATTAGCTAAGCCCTTGTTATTGAACAATAAAATGGAAGACTTAACAATTTTTATCCTTGTACTACTCACTTTTAGGCTTTTTGATTTTGCATAATTAGTATAAAAATACTAAATTTATAAATAAGACCAATTTAAAATTTGAATGATAAATATTATTCCTGACCCCATAAAATTATTTAATAACGAAAATACAAATAAAATTATACTGTTTATATTTTTAAGATTTAACAAATCTTTAAATTCAGAGAATTTTAGAAATCGTCTTTTAAAAGAAAACATAACAATTTCTCATTGGTTTGATTGTCAATACACTAATATAGGAAAGGAGGATTATTGGACTAATGCTTTAATTATAGAATTTAAAAATAAGACTGAGCTTGAAAAGACTTATGAAAGTGAAATTGGAAAAATTAAAGTTGAAGCTATTCAAGTTTTTAATCTTGCTCCAAAAAATCCCCCAAGATTATTAATAAATTTTTTAAAATTATTTAGACCTTTTGGATATTTTTTAGAATTAATTAATAGTTCAAGAAAAGAGTTGCAAAATTTGGAAAATAATAACTCAAATTTACTTCCAACAAAAAAACAAGCTGAACGTATTTTAAAAGAGAAATCTAATAAAAAAGCTTTTATGATTAATCTTTTGCAGTCAAGAAAAACAGCCAAATATAAAGATCGTTCTATTTCAATTTCTGGAAGAGAAGCTTACTATGAAAAATATGGTAAAACTGCAACTAAATGTGTGTTATTACTAGGAGGAGATGTAACTTATTCTGGAAGAGTTCTTGGTGACACATTAATTGAATATAATGTACCTTTAGATACCATGGGTAACTGGGAAGCTATTGGAATTATTGAATATCCAAAAGCTGTTAAAATGTTAGATCTTGAAAAAATGCCTGGCTATTCTAAAGCTTTAGAGCATAGGGACGCAGGACTTGAAAGGACGTATAATTTATATGCAACTAAAAACTAAATAAATGAATTTTGAGTTAAACGATGAACATTTGATGATTAAGCAAGCAGCTAGAGATATTGCAATGAAACATACTGTTGAAGCTGTTCAAATTCACTGAGGAAATGGTTTTGTTAAAGAGTACCATGTAGAGAGACTAATGAGAGATGCAAAAATTACTCAGATATATGAAGGAACATCTGAAATTCAAAAAATTATAATTTCTAGACAATTATTAAAATAATGGGATCATCTACCAAACAATTTTTAAAAGACACAGGAGCTACAATCCCCGTTGTATGTGGGCCAATGTACCCAGGATCAAATCCGGAGCTAATTGCAGCAGTTTCAGAGGCTGGAGGTTTTGGAGTTGTACAACCTGTGGCACTTACATCTTTATACGGACACGATTTTAGAGAGGGTTTAAAGCTTATAAAAAAATTAACTGCAAAGCCATTTGGAGTTAATTTCACGATTTTTGGTGGAGCGAATCAAAAATATCATGACCAAATGAAAAAATGGATGGATATTTCGATTGAAGAGGGAGTTAAATTTTTCCTTACATCTCTGGGTAAACCTCATGAAATTGTGAAGATTGCTAAAGAAAACAACATCAAAGTTTACCATGATATCCCAAATAAAAAGGTAGCTCTTGCTATGGTTGATTGTGGAGTTGATGGCTTAAATTGTATAAATTGGAGGGCAGGTGGTCAAACAGGAATACAATCTGCTGAAAAATTTATTGAAGATTTAAAAGATATTAAAGTTCCATTAATATGCGCAGGTGGAATTGGAAATAAAGAAGATTATAAAAAAGTTATAGAAATGGGATACGCTGGAGTACAACTTGGTACTAGATTTTTAGCCAGTAAAGAATGTATTGTAACTGATAGTTATAAAAAAGCAATAGTAAATTCTGAGGAAAAGGATATCGTATGGACCAATAAAGTTGCAGGAAATAATTCATCTGTTATAAAGACAAAAGATATAATGAAAGGTGGTCTTAGAACAGGGCCAATTATTAATTTTATGCTTAAAAGACCTAAGCTTAAAAAATATGCAAGAATGTATTTAATGAGTAAAGGCTTAAAAAATTACAGTAAAACTGCGTTTGATGATAATGTCAAGTTTTGGCAGGCAGGCAAAGGAGTTGGAGGAATTAGGTCAATAGAAACTTGTGAAGAGATTATAAAAGAATATAAAATTTAAAATGAGACATAAATTTTTTAAATTTTTATTAAGTTTCATTTTTATTGCTTTTGCAATTGGATTTTGGTTTTCTCAAAACTGGTATAAAATGCCGAAATATATCTCTAACTTTAATAATCCAACATCAAAAAATACTCCAATTGAATGGGGAAACGGACCTGAAACTAGAACAAATTCGAAACCAAATATAATAGTTATTCTTGTTGATGACCTTGGTTTCAACCAAATTAGTTCCTATGGAGGTGGAATGGCAAATGGATCATTTAAAACACCCAATATTGACAAGTTAGCCAGTGAAGGTGTATTATGTACAAACGCATACTCCTCAAGCCCGGTTTGTTCACCTTCAAGAGCCTCTCTTTTAACAGGTAGGTTTGCAACTAGATTTGGGTTTGAGTTTACTCCAACCACTTCATCTATGATGAAAGCCGTAAGTATTTTTTCAAAGAAAAATGAAGTTGCTAATGGTATTTATTACGATGAGAGAAAAGAAAGTATTTTAGATATCGAGGAAATGGGAATCCCACAATCTGAAAAAACTATTGCAGAAATGCTCAAACCTGAAGGCTATCACAATATTCATATTGGGAAATGGCATCTAGGTCATGCTAAAAACTTCCTACCAAGATTACATGGATTTGATGAAAGTCTCAGAATGGATCAAGGATCTTTGTTTTTACCAGAAGATGATAAAAATGTAATCAACGCTAAATTAGACTTTGATCCTATTGATAAAGTTCTTTGGGGAAATCTTCCATACGCTGTTAATTTTAATGAAGGGCCAAGAATGAATCCTGATGGGCATTTGACCGATTATTTAACTAATGAAGCAGTAAAAGTAATAGTAAAGAACAAAAACAGACCATTCTTCTTGTATTTAGCCTATTGGGCTGTTCATAGTCCACTTCAAGCCAAAAAAGAGGATTATGAAAAATTATCTTTTATTGAAAATCATGAGGAAAGGGTTTTAGCTTCAATGGTTATGACTGTAGACAGAGGGGTCGGTAAAATTAGAGATGTTCTGAAAAAAAATAAGATTAACGATAATACCATCATCATTTTCACTAGTGATAACGGCGCTCCAGGTTACGTAGGATTACCCGATTTAAACAAACCTTACAGAGGTTGGAAATTAACCCATTTTGAAGGTGGAATTCATGTTCCTTACATAGTTAGTTACCCCAACAAAATTCCTAAAGGAAAAACATATAATGGAAGAGTTTCAAATTTAGATATATTCTCAACTGTGGCAAGTGTAGCAGATGTTGACATGAATAGAAATGATCTCAGAGAGATAGAGTTTGATGGAGTTAATATACTTCCTTATTTAAGTGGAGAAAATGAAGGGGAGCCTGAAAGAGTTTTGTTTAATAAATCAGGAGATTATTCATTTTTAATAAAAGATGGATGGAAATTACAAGTCGATTTAGTTCAAGATAAAAAATGGTTATACAATTTAAACCAAGATCCGACAGAAAAAATAAACTTAATTGAATCCGATATTGAAAAACTAAATGAACTTGAAAAAATTTTAAATGATAAATTATCAGAGCAAGTCAAACCAATATGGCCTAGTTTGCTTGACTGGCCTATTTTTATTGATAAAACTTTGGATGAAAAAGTAAATAAAACTGACGAATATATATTTTGGGCTAACTAAAAAAATAATAACATGATTAAAGAAAAATTTGATTTAAATAATAAAGTGGCTGTAATTACAGGATCTTCAAAAGGAATTGGTAAAGCAATGGCACAAGGATTAGCAGAATTTGGAGCCACAGTCATAGTCAGCAGTAGAAAACAAGAAGCTGTTGATCAGGTAGCTAAAGAGTTCACCGAACTTGGCTTAAAAGCTGATTCTGTCGAATGTCATGTTGCTAAACACGATGATAGAGTAAAACTTGTTGAAAAAGTTATTCAAAAATATGGCCGGATTGATATTTTAATAAACAATGCTGGTACAAATCCATATTTTGGACCAATTAGTAAAATGCCTGTTGACCTTTATCAAAAAACAATGGATATCAATGTTAATTCAGCTATAGAACTTAGTAACTTAGTTTATCCTTACATGAAAAAACAAAGTGGAGGAAGTATTATACATATTAGTTCTATTGAAGGTCTTCACCCTAGTGCATTTATGGCTGCTTATAATATTAGTAAGGCTGCATTGATTATGGCTGGAAAAAATCAATCAATTGAATGGGGTAGACATAACATAAGAGTAAATTCGATTTGCCCTGGGTATGTAAAAACTAAATTAAGTGCAGCACTATTAGAAAATGAGGTGTCAAGAAATAGTTTTTTAAAAAATTGTCCCTTAGGAAGAGCATCAACACCTGATGAAATGGCAGGATTGGCAGTTTTTCTAGCCTCTGATGCAAGTTCTTATATGACAGGAACATCAATAGTTAATGATGGAGGACTTATGAACGCTCCTCAAATATCAATGCAATAAATTATAATTCTATGAACTTTGAATACCCACAAAAAACCCAAGATTTAATCAAGAAAGTAAATGATTTTATGGAAAAACATCTTTTTCCACATGAACAAAAAGTATATGAGTTTAGTAAAACTAATCTTTGGGAGAATTATCCAGAACTGGAAAACTGGAAAAAACTAGCCAAAGAGGAAGGTTTATGGAATTTATTTCTTCCTTCAAATTATGGTGATTTAAGTCCAGGTTTAACAAATTTAGAATATGCTCCACTTGCAGAAAAAATGGGAAGTTTAGGATGGGCTTCAGAAGTTTTCAATTGTTCAGCTCCAGATACTGGAAATATGGAAACAATTGCTAAATATGGAACAAAAGAACAAAAAGATGAATGGTTAAAGCCACTAATGAATGGAGAAATTAGATCCGCTTTTTTGATGACTGAGCCCGCTGTAGCTTCTTCAGATGCAACAAATATTCAAACATCAATTGTAAAAGATGGAAATGACTATGTTATAAATGGAAGAAAATGGTGGTCTTCTGGAGCTATGAATCCTCATTGTAAAGTATATGTTGTTATGGGTAAAACTGATTTTTCAGCCCAAAAACATGAACAACAAAGTATGATTTTAGTTCCTGCTAACACACCTGGAATTAAAATATTAAGACCTATGCAAGTTTTTGGGAGTGTTGATTCTCCAGAGGGTCATGCTGAAATTGAATTAACAAATGTAAGGGTTCCAATAAGTAATATTCTTTTAGGTGAAGGCAGAGGCTTTGAAATTGCACAAGGACGACTAGGCCCTGGGCGAGTTCATCACTGCATGAGATTGATTGGTGCTGCTCAAAGATCACTTGATTTAATGTGTAAAAGAGCTAATCAAAGAACTGCTTTTGGAAGAAATTTAATTAAATTTAGTAGTATTCGTCAAGAAATAGCTAAATCAGAATGTGAGATTCAACAAGCAAGATTACTTACTCTAGCTGCAGCAGATAAAATAGATAGATTTGGTGCGAAAGAAGCTAAAAATTTAATAGCTATGATAAAAATCACAGTCCCACAAATGGCTTGTGATGTAATTGATAGAGCCATACAGGTTCATGGAGGCATGGGTGTTAGTCAAGACACTCCTCTAGCTGCATTTTATGTATATGCTAGATGTATTAGATTAGCAGATGGACCAGATGAAGTCCATATGTTTCAACTTGGTAGAAATTTAGCAAAAAAACATGAGATACAAAGATAAAATAGTTTTGATTACAGGAAGTGGATCAGGAATTGGAAAAGCTGCTGCATTAGCTTTTTCAAAGGAAGGTGGAACAATTATTGTCTCCGACATAAATGAGACTAATGGTTTAGAAACTGTTTCGGAAATAATTAAAAACAACGGAAAAGCTATCTTTTTTAAAATTGATGTATCAAACTTTGAAATGGTTAAAAACCTAATGGATTTCATTATAGAAAAATACGGAAGATTAGATGTTGCTATTAATAATGCAGGGGTTGGTGGAGATTTCGGAAAAATAACAGATATAACTTTAGAGTCATGGGATAAAACTATGTCAATTAATTCTTCAGGGGTCTTTTATTGTATTAAAAATCAAATTCCCATAATGCTTAAACAAGGAAAAGGAGTTATTTTAAATACTTCTTCAATTGCAGGTATAAGAGGTTTGCCAAATGCTACAGCTTATTCTGCAAGTAAACATGCCGTTATAGGCATTACTAAAACTGTAGCTATGGAGTATGCTAAAAACAACATTAGGGTTAATGCTATATGTCCAGTATTCACTGTTACCCCTATGTTTAATCCTGAAGCTATGGATAAAATAAAAGAAGGCATTTCTGAAAAATTAAAAGCTAACATTCCTATGAAACGATTTGCTAATGTAATGGAGCAAGTTAATACTATGTTATGGCTATGTTCAGATGAAGCAAGTTTTATAACTGGTCAAGCTATTTCAGTTGATGGAGGCATAACTGCATAGATAAATACTTATGTTAAAAAAAGTAAGAAAAGGTGAAGAGTTAAATGAAGTAAGCCTTAAGGTTTACTTAAAAGAAAATCAACTTATTTCAAATATAAAAAGTGATTTAGATATACTACAATTTTCAAATGGATTTTCTAATCTCACTTATCAACTTGAAATTGAGAACAAGCAATATGTTATAAGGAAACCACCACAAGGAGCTGTCTTTGGACATGATATGGGTAGAGAGTATAAAGTTCTGAAGGGGCTAAACAACGGCTTTGATAAAGCTCCAAAAGCTTACGCCTATAGCTCGGATACTAATATTATTGGAACCCCATTTTACATAATGGAAAAGGTTAAGGGGGTTATTATTACTACAAAGGAGATGAAAGAAAAAACGATTTCTTCAAAAGATTTTTCTATTATTTCCAAAACATGGCTAGACACTTTAGTTGAGTTACATCAACTAGATTATAATAAATTAGGGTTATCAGATTTGGGTAAACCTGAAGGATATGTTGAAAGACAAGTTAGAAACTGGAGTAAACAATATTTAAAAGCAGCTACTGAGGATGTAAAAGAAGCTGAGTTAGTTATGAGCTGGTTAAGTAACAATCTTCCAAAGCAATACAAGCATAGTTTAATACATAATGACTACAAGTATGATAATGTAATGTTTAGTTCAGAATCATGGGGGAAAATTAATTCAGTATTAGATTGGGAAATGTGCACTATTGGAGATCCTTTAATGGACTTAGGAACATCTCTTGCCTACTGGGCAATGTCATCTGATCATGTAGGACTTATAAAAGCTTTTAACTATCCCACCTCATTAAATGGCAACCCAAGTAGATTAGAAATAGTAAAAATGTATGAACGAAAAACTAAAGAACCAGTTAACAATCTAGTCTTCTATTACGTTTTTGGTTTGTTTAAAATTGCAGTAATTGTTCAACAGATATTTTACAGATATAATAAAGGTTTATCTTCTAATGAGAAATTCAAAGATTTAAATAGAGTGACTAAAACGCTATGTAAAATAGGTTGGCAATCAATTCAAAAAAATAGAATAGAAAATCTTTTTTAAAAATGAGTAAAATATATTGTTTTAGACATGCACAAGCATCTTTAGGAAGTGATAATTATGATCAGTTGTCAAAAAAAGGTGAAACTCAAGCATTACAACTTGGTGTTTATCTTTGCGAAAAAAAAATAAAATTTGATAAAATCTATGTAGGAACTCTAAGAAGACAACAGCATACTTGTGAAATAGTAGCTGAACAATATATCAAAAATGGTTTAGACTTCCCAAAACCAATAATACTTGAGGGACTAAATGAGCATCAAGCAACTGAAGCAATGAAATCAGAATTGCCAAAAATGCTCGAAAATGATACATTTTTAAAGAATTTATCTAAAGAAGTAGAAAATGACTCAAAAAAAAGAATTACAAACCTGATGTTAGGTTTCAAATATTTTTTACATAAATGGATTAATAAAGAAATAACTGTTAACGGAATAATTCCATGGGATAGTTTTAGGTCCAATGTCAAAAAAGCGTTAAAAGCAATATTTAACCAAACTAAAAAAAGTGAACAAATTGCTATTTTCTCATCAGGTGGGACAATTAGCTCTATAGTTGGAGAGTCGTTAGAAATTTCTAAAGAATCTATAATAGCTGATTTAAATTTTTCTGTAAGAAACACGTCTTTCAGTACTTTTTTTTACGCCAATAATGAGTTTAACTTATTATCATTCAATGAACTACCACACTTAAAAGAGGATATGGTGACATTTGTTTAATATTCTTATTAAAGAAGCTAAAATTAAATAAAACATGAGAAAAGATTTAAAAGAACTTTACGATAGAAAAGAATTTTTAAAAGATGAAAATAGAATAGAATCTATAAAAAAAAGACACCAAAAGGGATTAAGAACAGCTAGAGAAAATATTGAAGATTTGTGTGATCAAAATTCATTTAAAGAATTAGGGTCATTAATCATTGCAGGACAAAAAAAAAGATTTACACAAGAAGAGTTAATAAAAAAAACACCTGCAGATGGACTAGTATCGGGAATTGGCGAAATAAACCTAAAATATTTTGATAAGAGCAAAGCTAAGTGCTGTATTCTTAGTTATGATTATACTGTTTTAGCAGGAACTCAGGGTGGATTTAATCATAAAAAAACAGACCGTTTAATGTCAATAGCAAAAAAAGGAAGTAATCCTATCATATTTTTTGTTGAAGGCGGAGGAGGAAGGCCTGGTGATGTAGATTTTGATTTAATAAATTCTGGAGGATTAGATTTATCTACATGGACTGAATTTGCTAGATTGAGCGGGAAAGTTCCAAGAATAGCCATTGTCTCTGGCAATTGCTTTGCTGGAAATGCCGCTATAGCCGGATGTGCTGATGTTATTATAGCAACTAAAAATAGTTCATTAGGAATGGGTGGGCCAGCAATGATTAAAGAAGGAGGACTGGGCAACTTTAAACCGGAAGAAATAGGGCCATCTAATGTACAGTTCAGTAATGGAGTTATAGACATTCTAGTAAAGGATGAGCAAGAAGCTGTAGCTAAAACTAAAAAATACTTGTCATATTTTCAAGGAAGTTTGAATGATTGGGAATCTAATGATCAAAATTTAATTCAGGACTTAATTCCTGAAAACAGGAAATATGCCTATGATGTCACTAAAATATTGAAAGGAATTTTTGACAAAGAATCTGTCTTAGAATTAAGGGCAGGTTTTGCTAAAAATATGGTAACATGTCTAGCAAGAATAGAAGGAAAACCTTTAGGGATAATAGCTAATAGCACTAAACATCTTGGTGGAGCAATTGATGGAGATGCTTCTGATAAAGCTTCAAGATTCATGCAGCTTTGTAATGCATTTAATTTACCTATAATTTCATTTTGTGATACACCGGGTTTTATGGTTGGACCAGATCATGAAAAATTAGCATTAGTAAGAAAATCAGCAAGATTATTTTTAAACGGAGCCTCATTAAGTGTACCAATAATATCAATAATTCTAAGAAAAGCTTATGGCTTAGGTTCGATGGCAATGGCTGGAGGAAGTTTCCATGAATCATATCTAGCTCTTAGTTGGCAAACTGGAGAATTTGGTCCTATGGGACTTGAAGCTGGTGTTAAATTAGGTTTTAAAAAAGAACTAGATAATACTAAAAACGAAACTGAAAGAGAAAAACTATATAATAAATTAGTTGATCAAGCCTATAAAAAAGGCAAAGCAATAAACGCAGCTTCAACAATGGAAATAGATGAGGTGATAGATCCGAAAGAAACTAGGGAAAGGATAACACTAGCTTTAGAAAGCTTCAATTTTAAAGAAATAAAAACTAATAAGAGTTTTATAGATTCCTGGTAATTAAATTATTGTTTAACAACTATAAAAGTAGCAGTGGCTCCTGTTGAAAGATTCCATTGGTTTGAAGAAATAAGTTTTTGATTATCATCAAAAACTCTAAGCTCTGCAGTGTTAGGTCCAGATTCACCCTGATTAAGAGCGGTAAAATCAATCTTATTAAAACCTTTGTTCAAAGGAAGTTTAAACCCCGCAAAAGAATTATCTAAATATAAATTATAGATAACTATAGAATCATTAACTAATATCCTTACCCTATCACCATCGACAGATTCAAAATCTCTACATAAAATATTCACATATTCTGATCCAGTAGAAACATCACCCAAATAAGCACCTTTACTGTAATCACTTGATTTTTTTCCTTTTTCTTTATTAAGTTTTTTTAAATATATATCACCGGGATTTAAAAAAGTTTCATCATCATATAATAAACTAGACTTCTTTTTAGATTCTGTTTTTTTTGTAATTGAAAAATATTTTGGGTTGTTAGGACTTATTTGAACATTTTTTAAAACTGAAGAAACAGGTGGTAAAAATTCTATTTTTCTCTTGGATGTTTCCACTTGAGAAAACGAAATAGTTGAGTATAATATAAATACAAAAGATATTCCATTAACAATTTTAAAATAATTCATCAATTTAATTTACAAATTTTAATAATTCAAAAACCATACCGTTAATTAAAATTTCATACTTTTTGTAAAGTTCATCATGTTTTTAAAAAAAAACAAAATAATAAAACTTAACTTTTATTTAAAATGCTTTTTATATTTGAAATAAGAGAAAAAACCTAAAATCAAAACAAAAACTAACGAATAATACACGAAATCAGGTGTAATTACTTTATCTCCACTTGCATATGAATGTAAGCCAGATAAATAAAAATTAACACCAAAATAAGTCATCATTATACTAGAGAAAGCCAAAATTGTCATTAAGTTAAATATCCATTTTCCTCTAAGCCCTGGAATAAGTCTCATGTGTAAAACAAAAGCATAAATCAAAATACTAATTAATGCCCAAGTTTCTTTAGGGTCCCACCCCCAATATCTTCCCCAACTTTCATTAGCCCACTGACCACCAAGAAAATTACCAATTGTTAGCATAATTAGTCCAACAGTTAGTGAAAGCTCATTGATTATTGTTAATTCTTTTAGATTAAGTTCTATCTTTTTTTTATTTTTTTCGTTTGAAATTAAAATCAAAATCAAAGAAACTATTCCAAGGATCATTGACAATGTGAATGGACCATAACTTCCTACTATAACCGAAACATGAATCATCAACCAATAACTGTCAAGTACTGGTACTAAATTAGCTATTGCAGGATCCATCCAACTCCAATGAGCAATCATTAATATCATTGAAGCTACAAACGAAGTAGCTGCTATAGTTAAATTTGACTTCCTGCCAAAAGCAAGCCCTATACCAACAGTTGCCCAAGCTACAAAAATCATTGATTCATAGGCATCGCTCCAAGGTGCATGACCAGCGATATATCCTCTTGCAACAAGTCCTAAAGTATGAAGAACAAAAAGTGAAACAATTAAAATTTTACAAAAAGAAACTAAGAAGTTTACATATCTATTTTCGTAAAATATTTGGAATATTAATAATCCAAACATCAAAGTTCCTACATACATATACCAACTAAATAATTTTTTAAAAACATCATACTTATTATATAATATTTCAGCTTTAATTTTATTCTCGTTAGGAAGAACCTCTGAACCATATTTAGTTTGAAAACCTTTAATACTTTCCAATAATTTTTTTGAATTTGTATAATCTACTAAGTCAATATCTTTTTCTAAAGAAGCTAGATAAAGTGGTAATACATTGTTTACATACAAAGAGTCTATTCCGCTAAACGAATCAGGGTTTAATTCGGAAAAAGAAACCCACTTATTATTTTCGTCATTAGGTATTGGAAATATTTTTAAAATCTTGCCTTCTAGCGCAGAAAATAGCAAATTTACCTTTCTATCTAATTCAATAAAATCTTTTTCAAATTGATTAGGTAATGCCGATTTATAAGAGTTTTCAAGTTGTGTAGATAATTTATAATTACCCTTATCATCAAAAAAATCAACAAAAGAGGCATAATTTTCTTTTTTACCTCTCCCAGCAATCTTTCTTATACTATCATTTCCTCTTTTTAAATAAATAATTGGAACATTATACCACAAATAAGGACTTTTAATTATTGACAACAAGACCTGATCTGCATTTAAATCTTTATACTTGTCAGATTTACTGACCTTCCTTAAAAGCTCAGAAGCAAAAGTATTTAAAGGTTTCATCCTTCCTCCAGAATCTTGTATAACTAAACTACCAAAGTGAGCAGAATGTTCAATACTTACTGGTTTATTAATAATTAAAGAATCAATTTGTTTTAAGTTTTGTGCTTTTGCATGTTCATGGTTTTCTTGAGAAAATGTCATACTTGAAAACATTAAAAACAAAACTAAAAGTGACTTCTTTTTAATTTTAACTTTTTCCAATTGAATAGCTAAATCTTTAAACCTTGTTTTCCCAAAAAACATAATTCCAAGTAAACCTAGATACAATAAAAAATATCCTATATAAGTTATTCCAGTTCCGTAGAAATCGTGATTTACAGATAAAACAGTTCCTTTTTCATCTGGATCAAAAGAAGCTTGAAAAAAGCGATATTTTTTATGATTTAAAATGTGATTCATATAAATATCGTAATCAAAATTATCATCATCTATAACAGTCACTCTACTCATAAAACTACTATAACTCTTTTCAGTCCCTGGATATTTTTCAGCTATAAAATCATTTAATTTTATTTGAAATGGTAATTCATATTCTAGAGAACCATATCTCATTAAAAAATCTAAATTTCCTACTCTAATTTGTTTGAAATCATTTACAATCCCTTTAGCTCCTAAAAGACCAATTACTTTTGATTCATTTTTAGTTGATACCTTTAAAAACAACCCATCATTAAAGGCTCCTTCCTCTTTTGATTTTACTATTTCAAACTTTCCATTGATAATCTCATCAGGAAAAACAAATTGCAAACCTGCCACATTGTATAATGACCTTAGTTGTAGAGTTTGATTGAAATTTTCAATTAACTGACCTTGTTTTTGATCAGCCATTCTTAAATAATCTCCTTCAAATGGGCTATTTATAATTAACTCATCATTAAGAATATTAATATTAATAGCACCTTCTGTAGGGTTATTTAAAGCAAATAATATATTATGAATACTAGTAACATCACCCCATTTAAGGAAATGGTCATGCCTATCTCCTCCACTCGCCTCTACAATTTTTAAAAATTGATCTCCTTTTGAATTTTCAATTAAATCTTCTTTAGCATTTTCAATGAAATCTACATACTCTATTGTAAAAGGCTGATTATTGAAGTCATAATTCCAAGTAAAAGAATTATTTACATGCTCGGAAAGCAACATGTCATCTTCAAGTTTTTTTCTAGCAATCTCTCCATTAACATCTCCGTCAACCATCACTGTTAAATATGTTTTTTCAGATAAAAACATCTTTGACGTATTGTTCTCTCTAATTGGCATAACACCTTCGAAACCTATATAACGAGTAACAAAAGCACCTAAAATTATCAAAATCCAGGAAATATGTAGCGCTAATACTGGCCATTTTTCAAACCTTAATAAATTATATCTTTTGATATTTAAAATAAAATTTATAACAAAAAACCCTATTATTATTTCAAACCAGGTTGCATTATAAATTAAAATTTTTGCAGTATCTGTACTATAGTAACTTTCAATAAAGGTTCCAATAGCCATTGCTAAGGCGAATGAAATAAATAAAAAGGCAGTAAGTCTAGTAGAAATTAAAAAGGAAATTATTTTGTTACCCATTTATTAGTAAAATTACAGTCTTTATTGTCTTTATTTATATTGATGTATGTTTCATCAATCTTTTCAACCATCCAAGTTTGGATTTTGTTAAGTTGTTTTTCCCTAAGAGCTAAATCTTTTATTTTAATATAATCCTTAGAGTAATCAGCTATATGCTCATCGAACCTGTTACTTACTTTTATTATTTTATACTTCTTAACACCTCTTCTATCTTCTTCCAGTAATGGATTCGAAATTTCATTATCTTCTAATCTTTGTGCTTGACTATACAAAACAGGGTCCATTTTCGTGAGTTCAAACCTAGTGTCTCCAGTCGTAGGGTTAATTAGTACCCCTCCGTTATTTTTAGTTTCTTCTTCATCAGATAAAGATTTTGCAGCTTCTTCAAAAGTCAATTCTCCTTCAACGATTCTCTTTCTAATTAAATCTATAGTACGTTTAGCCTCTACCAAAGCTTCGTTAGTAATTTCAGGGATCAACAATATGTGTCTAACATCAACTTCCTGTCCTCTTATTTTCTCAACTTTTACAATATGCCAACCACTAGGTGATTCAAATGGAGATGAAACTTCACCTTCCCTTAACCTATAAGAAACGTCTCTGAATTCTTTTACCATTTGAGGTCTACTCCTGTTTAAGGTATATTTTCCTCCATTTGACCTTGAACCAGGATCTTGTGAATATAAAATAGCCTTAGTTGCAAATGAAGAACCATTTACAACTATGTCATTTTTAATAGTTTCTAAACGTTTGATTACTTTCTCTTCATCTTCTTTAGAGACTTCTGGATTAATTATAATTTGAGCTAACTCTAATTCTGCGCCAAAAACTGGTCTTTCGTATTTTGGAATAGAATTAAAGAACTGTCTTACTTCTTCAGGTGTAATTTCGATCTCATCTACTATTTTGTTTTGCATTTTCTCAGATAACTGGCTAAGCTTATTGATTTCAAACAGTTCTGATCTAAAAGATTGCTCATCTTTCTTTTTATAAAATTCTAATACTTTATCTAAGCTTCCAAGCTGATCAATAAAATAATCAACAGTTTTGTCTACGTAAGCATATATCTGATTATTATCAACTTCTAAACTATCTTGCTCAGCATGATGAGCATATAGCTTATCCTCCATTAATTTACCTAGTAAACTACATCTAGTTATATTTTGCGTTGAAACACCTTGAGACTGAAGGTCAATTAATGTTTTATCCACATCTGATTCTAATATTACATAATCTCCAACAACAGCAGAAACACCATCAATTTTTATTTTCTTTTGAACAGCATCAGGATTAATAGTTGATTGAGAAAAATTAATGTTAATAAATAACATTACAAGAGCAGAGAAGAAATATTTACTTATTTGTTTCATAAAATTCAAATTCTTTTTTTTGGATCGCATCGTCAATTAAATCTTTTTCAAATTTACTAATAAACTCTAATTTCTTCTTATTTAATAGAACTTGTTTTAAGGTAGGTCTAATAAACTCAATTGGTGCTAAATCGTTTCTAAAAATAGATTTATTAATTTTTATCAAATATAATTCTAAAGAATCTTCTACACGATAAAATAGTGAATTTTTTAAAATTCTATTTTTAATATTTAAGTTAATCTGAGGAAGTTTATTGAAAAAAATATTTTTATTAATCCACACGGAATCCTTGAAATAATAAGAAGAAAACTGTAAAGAAATTGAATCTAAAAACTCTATATCATCTTTATTAAACCTTCTAAACCTTTTAACAACATCCTTGATATTGTAGTTGTCTCCTTTTATTTTTAAATATCGCGCTTTAATCAAATCTTGATTTAATTTAAAATTTGATTTATTTAAGTCATGATATTTCTTTATTTCATCTTCTGTGATTAAAGTATCCATAAGTGCTTTAACCATTTTTTCCTGATAAGTATGTGAAAGCAAATCATTTTTATAAGATTGAACAAGCTCTAATAGTTTTGATTGTTCTTCCTTATCAAGGTTAATCAAGGCCTTATCATAAAGAATATGATTTTTAGCCCATTTCAAAATTTGATTCTTCACATAAATTACACTATCCTCATATGATAAATTCTTAGGAAGAACATCTTTAATATCATCAAAATAGAAGTAATCATCTTGTATTCTCGCTAAAGAAGATTCAGGCGCAACTTTAAAGTATTGACAGCCTAAAGCTAGCACAGAAAAAAAAAATATAAATATGAAATTTTTTATTTTCAAAGTAATATTATCTAGAATAATTAGGAGATTCTTTTGTGATAATTACGTTGTGAGGGTGACTTTCTTGAATTCCAGCGCCAGTAATTTGAATAAATCGACTCTTTGTTTGTAACTCTTGAATGTTTTTACTTCCACAATAACCCATTCCTGATCTTAATCCACCTGCAAATTGATGAATACTCTCCAAAAGTTCTCCTTTATAAGGAACTCTCCCCACAACTCCCTCAGGGACAAGTTTATCAGAATCACTAACTAAATCTTGAAAATAACGATCTTTACTTCCTTTTTGCATAGCTTCTATAGACCCCATGCCTCTATAAGATTTAAATTTTCTTCCCTCATAAATAATAGTTTCACCAGGGGACTCTTTTGTTCCTGCTAAAAGGGAACCCAACATAACACAATCTGCCCCGGCGGCAATAGCCTTAGTGATATCACCAGTATACTTAATCCCTCCATCAGCAATTACCGAAACACCTGATCCTTTAATCGCATTAGAAACTTCATTAATTGCAGATAATTGAGGGTAGCCAACTCCAGCAATAACTCTAGTTGTACAAATTGAACCTGGTCCTATACCTACTTTAACTCCGTCTGCACCTGCTTTCACTAAAAAAAGTGCAGCTTCGGCGGTAGCTATATTCCCAACTATAACATCTAGACTGGGAAAATCTTTTTTAATATTTTTTAAAATATTTAAAACTCCTTTAGAATGCCCGTGAGCCGTATCTATTACAATTGCATCAACTCCAGCCTCAAATAAGGCTTTACATCTAATTATAGAGTCATTAGAAACTCCAACAGCTGCTGCAACTTTTAGCCTCCCATACTTATCTTTATTAGAAATTGGTTTTAAAGATAATTTTTGAATATCTCTAAATGTGATTAAACCAACTAGATTTTTGTCTTTATCAATTACTGGTAGTTTTTCAATTTTATATTTTTGTAAAATCTCTTCTGCTTCACCCATTGTAACCCCTTCGTTAGCAGTTATTAAATTAGTTGTTGTCATTACTTGAGAAAGAGATTTTTTATTTTCTTTTTCAAACCTTAAATCCCTGTTAGTTACTATACCAATTAATTTATTTTTAGAATTTATAATTGGAATCCCTCCAATACTGTACTCCTTCATGCAACGCTTTGCTTCAGCTACTAATGCATCTTTTTTTAGAGTAACAGGGTTTAAAATCATTCCAGATTCTGATCTTTTAACTTTTTTGACTTTACCAGCTTGCTCTTCAATTGTCATACTCTTGTGAAGAACACCTAACCCTCCTTCTTGAGCCATTGCTATTGCCATTTTACTTTCTGTTACTGTATCCATAGCAGCAGAAACGATAGGAATATTTAAATTTATATTTCTTGAAAATTTAGATTTTAAATCTACTTCGTTTGGAAGGAATTCAGAATAAGATGGAACTAAAAGAACATCGTCGTAAGTTAAACCAGTTCCAAGAAATTTTTTATTGATTGAGTTCATAGCAATTAACCTGTTAATTGCATGTAAATATACTAAAATTAAGACTTAAATTTGTTAAAAAGTTTTGAAGCATTATTATAGCATGATTCGAAGTTCAGAGAATTAATATTTAAAGAGATCTTTTTAGAATTAAAATAGGTGATTATTTTTTCAGTAGGGAAATTTCCCGTGAGATCATCCTTGGCCATTGGACATCCACCAAAACCTTGAATAGCTCCGTCAAAAACTCTACACCCTGAACTGTAAGCTGCATTAATTTTATTGTACCATTGATCTGGTTTTGTGTGAAAATGAGCACCAAATTCAATTTCAGGATATTTTAGTACTGAATTAGAAAAAATTTGTAAAATATCAGATTCTTTTGCAGATCCAATTGTATCAGACAAAGAAATATTCTTAATATTCATCTGACTCAGTAAGTCAATCCAACTTTCTACAATTTCATAATTCCAGTAGTCTCCGTAGGGGTTTCCAAAACCCATAGATAAATAAACAACAATATTTTTATTATGAATTTCTGTTAAGTTTATAATACTTTCTAATTCTATAATCGATTCTTTAATCGATTTATTTGTGTTTCTCATTTGAAAATTTTCAGAAATCGAAAAAGGATAGCCTAAATAATCAATTTGAGAGAAACTACATGCATCTTTAGCTCCTCTTACGTTAGCAACAATAGCTAATAATTTAGATTTAGTTAGACTTAAATCCAAATTATCTAAAACATAACCTGTATCTCTCAACTGAGGAATCGCAGTAGGCGAAACAAAACTTCCAAAATCAACAACATCGAAACCTACCGAAAGAACAGATTGTAAGTAAGAAATTTTATCTTTTGAGGGAATCCAATTCTTAATTCCTTGCATTGCATCTCTAGAACATTCTACAACCTTGATTAAAGACATATTATCACTAATTTAAATGAATATCCATATAGAAATAAATATATAAACAAATATTTCTAGCCAGAATAAATTTTTTGCAAACAAACTATCTTTATAAACTAGTGCCTTGAGACTTGAAGCGAATAAAGAAACAGTGACAAAAACAAAAGTAGCTTGAATCCAAAATAGTATTCCCAATATAGCAAATTGAATTTGACTATTTAAATTGTCATGAAATAAAAAACTTGGAAACAACACAATAAAAAATAAACTAACTTTTGGATTTAATAAGTTCATTAACAGCCCTCTTTTAAAATCATTAGATATAAATCTAATTGGCAAATCATTTTGATATATTTTTTTTCGATTTTGAAAAGTTTTGAAAGCTAAAAAAATAAGGTAAGAAGCTCCTAAAAACTTTAAAACAAAAAATAAATTTTGATTTTCTTTTATTAATAATGAAAAACCAATAATTAATAAAAAAGTATGGAAAAATAAGCCGGTAGTTAATCCTAAAGATGTCATTATAGCCTGTTTTTTTCCTTTATTAAAACTTTGAGAAATAACAAATAAAATATCTGGACCTGGTGAAATAGTTAGTGCTAAAGATGATAGAACAAAAGTTAAAACAATGTCATAATTCATAAATTAAATTTAACAAATTATGTAATTAAAATTATAAAGTATGTGTTAATTTTGCTCAAAAAATTTTATGACAAATATTCAAAGACTAGAAAAAAGTTTATCTAAAACCAGATCAAGGTTGATTTCTCACCCTCTTTACAATCAACTTGATACAAAGAAAAAGCTGACTAGCTTCATGGAAATTCATGTTTTTGCCGTTTGGGATTTTATGTCACTAATTAAAGCCCTACAACGAAATCTAACTTGTATAGATGTGCCATGGGTGCCTAATTTAAATAATTTTTCAGGCAGACTAGTCAATGAAATAGTTTTAGCAGAAGAAAGCGATGTAGACTTAAATAATAATCCCAAAAGTCATTTTGAACTTTACTTAGAATCTATGAAAGACATTGGAGCTGATCTTTCATTAATAAATAAATTTATAAAAAAAATTAGTTTGAATAAATCTTATGAAAAAACAATAAATGACATCGAAATTCCAAAAGAAATAAAGGAATTTATGGATTTTACATTTAAAATAATCAGATCAAATAAGAATCATTTGATCGCTAGTGTATTCACTTTTGGAAGAGAAGATCTTATTCCAGATATGTTTATTGAAATTGTAAAAAAACTTTCTCAAGAAAATTCTATAAAAACTGAATCATTAATTTATTATTTAGAAAGACATATTGAAATAGATTCAGATGAGCATGGCCCAATGGCTCTTAAAATGATTCAAGAACTTTGTGGAGGTGATGAAAATAAATGGAACGAAGCAATAATTGTTTCAGAAAAGGCATTAAAAATGAGAATAAAATTATGGGATCACATTTCTCAAAAGATTAATTGATGATTTTAGCAATCACTTAACTAAGTTCTTATTATAAGCTAAACCAATATTAGTTTTTTTTCATAACTTCCCTTTCATTAAAATAAATAAACCATGATAAAAAATATTTTTTCTTTTATTGTTATCTCATTGCTGACAATAAATTTTTCTTATTCACAATTATCAAAAGCAAAGAGATTTGCAAAGACAATAAGTGCTGAAGATTTAAGTGAACATCTTTATATATATGCTTCTGATGAATTTGAAGGAAGAGACACTGGTAAAGAAGGACAAAAAAAAGCTGTAGAATATTTAAGGAATTACTATAAATCCATCGGAGTTGAAGCTGGAGATCTAGATGGAGATTATTTTCAGCCAATGACATTAAAGATGAGAGGCAGAAGAGGTAACCCTGGAAGTACAGTAGATAGTGAAAATGTAATTGCAATTATAAAAGGCTCTGAAAAACCGGAAGAATATGTAATACTTTCTGCTCACCTTGATCATGTTGGGATTGATAAAGATGGTGAGATTTATAATGGTGCTGATGATGACGGCTCTGGAACTGTAGCTTTATTAGAAATAGCCCAAGCATTTAAAAAAGCTGTTGACAAAGGAAAAGGACCTAAAAGATCTATAGTTTTTCTTCATGTAACTGGGGAAGAAAAAGGGCTTTTAGGATCTAAATACTATACTGACAATCCTGTTTATCCATTAGAAAATACTGTGGTTAACTTGAATGTAGATATGATTGGACGTATTGATCCAACCAGAGAAGCTGAAAACGATGATTATATTTATTTAATAGGCTCAAATCACGATAGTAATGACCTTCACAATCTATCTGAAGAAACAAATAAAGAAACTGTTAATATGACACTTGATTACAGGTTTAATGATAAAGAAGATTCTAATAGATTTTATTACAGAAGTGATCACTATAATTTTGCAAAAAACGGTATTCCTATAATCTTTTATTTCACTGGAACTCATGAGGATTACCACAAAATAACTGACACACCAGACAAAATTGAATATGATCTGTTAGAAAGAAGATCTAAACTTATTTTCTATACTGCATGGAATATAGCAAATAGAGATAGAAGAATTATAGTTGATCCAAAGCCTGAAAAGGTTGTAGTGTCTGTTGATGACTTAAAACATTTTACTGGAGTTTATAGTAATCCTCAATTTCCTACTGAAATGAAAATTATTGAACTTAATGGAAACTTAGCAATGGTTCCTAATGGAAGAAGTAATGATGAAGCTATGGAATTAAGTGCCCTTGGAGACAACAAGTTTAAAATCACTATGGCAGGTATAGATATTGAATTTATAGATAAAAAAATGAAATTCAACATGGGAGGAAGGGAAATGATGTTTAATCTTGTTCCACCTCCTCCCATTGGAGACGAAGCTACGGAACCAATGAAAGTTGAACTGGGTGTAAACGATAAAGATCCTAAAGCTCCACTTCCGCCTGAAAATAAATAAAATTATTAATAAAAAAGTGTTTGTTTTTTATGTAGTTTTTATTTCTTAAAAATATCATTCAAAACTGCAGCAAGTGTTAATCCCCCCTTATGTAATTGATTTTTAATCAGAGAAAAGTTTTTTTCTATGTACTCACTATTTATGTTTTTTTTAAGTAAAATTTGAGAATATAT
>Ga0308010_1000365_pt1 | contig 32286 bp, 26 predicted proteins | sample Neamet129_FD_202368 | JGI IMG/M metagenome (GOLD analysis project Ga0308010, IMG submission 202368) | Marine microbial communities from water near the shore, Antarctic Ocean - #129 | ecosystem: Environmental > Aquatic > Marine > Unclassified | place: Southern Ocean | collected 2014-07-24 | reverse complement strand
AGAGGCGCAGAAACTGAAAAGTCGGGCGCGATTGCGAAAAATATCGCGAAATTTGGCGCAGCGCAAACAAAAATATATGCGCTACGCCAACGCCACGTTAAAACTTGATTTGATCCGCGTTTCCCTATCGATCGGGCGCAAAAGCACAACGCGCTTGCCCGCAGCGTGCTTTCGGGCATTGCTGACGCGATAACGGTTGAGAGCAACAGGCGCGAGACACGGGTGATCGTCCTCACCGGTGCTGGCGACCGTTTCTTTGCGGCTGGCGGCGACCTCATCGAACTCGCCAGCGTGCGCGATGAAGCAGCCGTGATCGCGATGACCGACGCGGCTCGCGTGGCGCTCGATACCGTGCGCAACTGCGCTGTACCGGTGTTGGCCTATCTCAACGGTGATGCGATCGGCGGGGGCGCGGAACTGGCTTTGGCGTGTGACATGCGGATGCAGGCCTCGCACTTACTTCGTGTGTTACTTACTTCGTGTTGACGGCGCAAAGTTGTAATGTCCCCTTGGGGAGTTTGTCGGGATTTTCGTGCGCTTGGTGGCTCACGACCGCCTGGCAGCCGAAAGTTTGGTGCGAGGACCGATCATGAGCCATGAGCTATCGCAACTTCTTGCGCATGAACAGCACCATCACTGCGTCAGTCAGGTCATCAAGCGAAGCCCCTTTTTTTGCGTCGAACCACTGTACCGACCAGTTCAGTGCACCAAAGATCAAATGGCGCGCAAGGGCTAGGGGCACCTCGGCTTGCAGGCAGCCGGTCAACGACAGTTCCTCGAGCACCGGCGTCCATGCCGCTTCGTAATCACCTTGCAGCTTCGCGATGACGTTGCGCTGCTGGGTGTTGAGAGAGCGCGACTCGTAGAGTACCGCATGCATGAAATCGCTGTTCGGTCCCAGCAGCGTGTCCAAATGGGAACGAATCAATTGCCGCAGCGTGGTCGCACCGTCGTGTTTGGCAAGAAGGACCGTCGTCTGGCGCGCGAGCGCGCTGCGAAAACCTTCCAACATCACCTCGTACAGCAGCGCATCCTTGCTTTTGAAGTGACAAAACAGTGACCCGGAATGCATGCCGACAGCGCAGGCGATGTCGCGCGTGCTCGTGGCGTTGAAGCCGTGGCGTCGAAACAATTGGGCCGCGGCCTTGACGAGGTCGTGACGGCGGTTGCCGTCATCTCGCTCGTCCGGGGTCTTGCGTGGGCGGCCTCGCGGCCGCTTGACCACTGAGCGATCAGATTCGGAGCGTGTGGCGCACATTTTCAGAAAATGAATCAAGACACACGACAGGTATGACGGCCATCCACTTCAGTACGACTTCGGCAAACCCAGCACGTGTTCGCCAATGTAGTTAAGCAGCATCTCGTTGTTGATCGGCGCGATTTCCAGCAGGCGGATCATGGGCCACAGCGTGATGATGTCGTAGTCGCGGTCAAAGCCGTAGCCGCCGTGGGTTTGCAGCGCGGCCTCGACGGCGGCCACCGCCGCTTGCGAGCCCAGCAGCTTGGCCATGTTGGCATGCGCGCCGGCGTCCTCGCCGGCGTCGAAGCGCTCGGCGGCGGAGTAGGTCATGAGGCGTGCGGCTTCGATCTGTGCCTTGGCCTGCGCCATGCGGTGCTGTAGCGCCTGGTAGGAGCCGATCGGTTTGCCGAAGGGTTTGCGATCATTGGCGTAAGCTACCGCCTTGGCCAGCGCATAGTCACCCAGGCCGATGGCGGCGCCGGCGGCCAGCAGGCGCTCGGAGTTCAGACCTTCGAACATCAGCTTGGCACCCTTGCCGGCTTCGCCGATCAGCGCGTCGGCGGGCAGCTTGACGTTGTCAAAGAACACCATGTACTGGCGCTCCGCGGTTTCGACCTGGATGTTGAGTTGCGTCAGCCCAATGCCGGGCGTTTTCATGTCGAGCACGAACAGCGAGATGCCGTCGGTGCGGTGCTTTACCTCGCTGGCCTTGGTGGTGCGGGCGATCACCAGCATGTAGTCGGCATCGCGCGCGCCGGAGATGAAGACCTTCTGGCCGTTGAGCGTCCAGCCGCCGTCGGCGTTGGGCGTGGCCAGCGTGGTCATTGCAAAGCTGTTGGTGCCGGCGTTGGGTTCGGTGATGGCAAAGCACAGCTTCTTCTCGCCGGTGCAGGTGGGGGTGACGTATTTGCGGATCTGCTCGGGCGTGCCGTGGCGCATGATCGGCACCCGGCCCAGGCCGGTGACGACCAAGAACAGGGTGGGCACGCCGGCCAGCGCCAGCGCCTCGTTGAGCGCGGTGATCTCCAGCACGCCGCCGCCGGAGCCGCCGTACTCTTCCGGAACCGACAGGCCGAGCAGGCCGAATTCGCCGAGCTTTTGCCACAGCTCGTCGGGGAAGCGGTCTTCCTTGATGCACTGCAGGATGTAGCTGCGCGGGTACAGGGTGGTGACGCCGCGGGCGGCTTCCTGCACGTCGCGGATGCGATCGCGCAGGGCCGCGGATGCGGTGTTGGCAATGGCGGTGGTGGCTGGGGTGCTCATGGTGGGTGTCTCCGTCTTGGGTTGTTGATGGGCGTTTGTCAAAGCGCCAGGTCGGCTGGAATCGGGACTGGAAAATCGAGCAGCATCTGGGCAAATGCTTTGCCCTGCGAGTCCATGCGAACCGAAGCGATGCCGCCGCCGCCCAGCGCTTCGTGCAGCAGAAAGTTCAGCGCGTGCGTGCCGGGCAAATCGAATCGCCGCACGCTGCCCTTGACCAGGTGGGCGAACCAGGCCGCCACCGCCTGCTCGGTCAGGGCGGCGCGGATGAAGGGCAAATACTCGGCGCGGCGTGCCAGGATGCCGATGTTGGCGGCGTCGCCCTTGTCGCCGCTGCGTCCCCACGCCAGTTGCACCAGCGGCACGGTGCGCGTGCCGCGCGCAAAGGCGTCGGCGGCGGGCAGGGGGCCGCCGACTTGGGGCAGGATTGCCGGGTCGAACGGTTTGCCGAGCCATGGCGGTGCCGCCACGGTCCGCTCCCCCATGTCGATGCTGGCGGCCACCTGTGCCTTGGGTACCAGGCAGGAGAACAGCCGCACCACCGGCTGCACCTTGGGCCGGCCGCCGGTGAAACCGGTGATGGCCGGTGCCGACATCAGGGCCAGCGGCGCCACTTCGCGCGAAAACAGTTCGAGCGCGTCCTTGACCGGGTGGCGCACGCCGACCTTGAGCATCACTTCGCGCGCATCGGGCCGCGCGTGGGGGCCGTAGGTGTCTTCGGCGCCGATGGCCTCGACACAGGTTTCGGTGAAGTCGGGCCAGCCGCGCTGCGCATAGTGGCGCCGCATGCGCGCCAGCATGGCGGCGCCGACGCGCTGCCCCTTGGCGCCGGCATCGATGCCGCCGATCATGAACAGGCTCATGGCCCGAAAGCCATCGGCGTAGGTGACGCTGACTTTGGCCTGATCGGTCGGCGGGAGGCCGCGCGCGCCCTTGACCTCGACGCGGTCGGGGCCGACTTGCGTCAGCGTCACGCCGGTGAAGTCGCACACCACGTCGGGCAGGATATAGGCGCGCGGGTCGCCGATTTCATACAGCATCTGCTCGCCTACCGTGGAGGGGCAGACCAGCCCGCCCGTGCCTTCGGGCTTGGTGATGACGAAGCTGCCGTCGGCGCGGCACTCGGCGATGGGAAAGCCCATGTCGTCCCAGCCCGGCACCGTGTCCCAGTCGGTGTAGTTGCCGCCGGTGGCCTGTGTGCCGCATTCGATCAGGTGGCCGGCCAGGCTGCCAAGCGCCAGGCGGTCGTGGTCGGCAGCGGTCCAGCCAAAGGCGTGGATCAGCGGCGCCAGCGTGACCGCGCTGTCGACACAGCGGCCGGTGACCACGATGTCGGCGCCGGCATCGAGCGCGGCCGCAATCGGGAAGGCGCCGAGGTAGGCGTTGGCGCTCATCACTTTGGCGGGGAAGGGGCTGCCGGAGAACATCTCCCGGGTGCCGGCGGCGCGCAGCGCGTCCACCTGTGGCATCAGGTCGTCGCCCAGCACGGCGGCGATTTTCAGGTCGACGCCTTCGGCCAGCGCTGCCGCCACCAGCGCGGCGCGGCAGGCGGACGGGTTGACGCCGCCGGCATTGGCAATGACCTTGATGCCGCGTGATTTGATCTCCTTCATCAGGGGCTGGAGGGTGGTCACGAAATCCGGTGCATAGCCCAGTGCCGGATCCTTGGCCTTGGCGCGGCTGAGCAGCGACATGGTGATTTCGGCCAGGTAGTCGAACACCAGGACGTCGATGTTGCCGCGCTGCACCAGTTGGGCGGCGGCGAACTCGCTGTCGCCCCAGAAGCCCGAGGCGCTGCCGATGCGAAGGGTGCTTTGTTTCATGTTTGTCTCCTTTTGTGGGGGGAAGCCTGGATCGCGGGTTCAGGCGGACACGGTGCTGCGCGGCCAGAACACGCGCCAGATGCCCTTGGCCGTGGCGCAGACTGTGCCATTGGCATCCAGGAACTCCCCTTCGGCAAATGCCGTCGTGCGGCTGATGCGCACCACATTGCCGCGCGCCTCGAAGCTATCGCCCATGGCGGCGTTGAGGAAGGTGATGTCGAGGTTGATCGTGAACTGGCGCAGCTCGAAGGGGTCAATGTCGGCCGCCTCGGGCATGGCCAGCAGCGAGGAGATGATGGCCCAGCCAAGCGCGCCGTCAAACATATAAGAGATGACGCCGCCATTGAGCACGGTGTCCGAACCGCCGCCGCCGCGTTGGGTGGGGAGGGCTTTAGGCAGTCGCACAATAGCCCGGCCTACGGCTGTTTCTTCAACTTCCAGCCCTTGCGCCTTCAGAAAGGGGCTATCGTTCCAGCTTTGCTTGCAGGCGGCGATGCGGTCAAGGTGGGGGGCGTTGGTATTCAAATTGGGCTCCTGTGGGTTTTTAAAAAAGCGTATGGGATTCAAAACATCGCCAGTTGCTCGACGCGTTGCACATGGGCCGCCAATGATCGGCGTGCCATTGGCCAGAGCGCCGCGGGGGTGTCGTCATAGGCCAGAGGTAGCCAGTCGTCCAAGCCGCCTTGCGGGACGGCGCGCATGGCCGCCAGCACCTTGGCCTCGCGCCGCAGGCGGTGCGCCTTGAGCTGCGCAATGGACTGCGCCGCCCACCCGATGACGTGGCCGTGCGCCGGCAGGATGAATTCGATACCGTCCTTTTCGCAGGCCTGCGCCAGGCGGTCCAGCGAATCGAGGTAGGCGCTCATGTCGCCGTCGGGCGGGTCGATGATGGTGGTACTGCCGCTGAGGATGTGGTCGCCCGAGAACAGCAGACCGTCTTCTTCGAGGATGAGGCAGAGGTGGTTGGCGGCGTGCCCTGGTGTATGGACCACGCGCAGGGTGCTATTGTGCTCGCCATCGTACAGCATCAGGCGCTCGCCGTCGGCCAGAGCGCGGTCGGGGGCGAAGGCTGCTGTGGAGCGGGCGGTGGCGGCGGAAGCCAGGCCCAGCACGGGCGGTGTCTGGCCCGTCAGGCGGGCGCAGGCCTGGGCCAGCGGCTGCGCGGCGGGGGAGTGGTCCGGGTGCGAGTGGGTGCAGACGATGGCCGTGATCTGGCCCGCCGTGAACGCCAGCAGGCGTTCGACGTGGTCCATCTGCAAGGGGCCTGGGTCGATGACGATGTAGCCGCTGGCCGCGTCGCCCACGATGTAGCTGTTGGTGCCGGGGCCGGTCATGACGCTGGCGTTGGGGGCGGTGAGGCGATGCAGGTGCCGCAACAGGGGCACCGGCCGCTCGTGCTGCCAGTCCAGCACATGTTCAAGTTGACCGTCCGGGCACACCAGCGCGAGTTCGCCGTACGGCGCTTCATGCTCCATGAAGCGCTGCGGTTGACCGCCGACCAGACCACCCCGAGGGCAGGAGTTCCACCGCGGCGCGTCTTCGGTACAGGCAGCCAGGGCCTGCTCGGCCTGCTCGAAATCCGCCAGCCAGTGCAGGGTGCGGATGGTTGGAAAGATCATGAAAAAGTTGCCGGCCTGGTGCTGCGTCAGCGCATCCTCGGGCCTGACCCAGACGGGCTCGAACTGTTCCATTTCGTCGGCCACCGGCTCCTGCTGGTCGGGCATCAGCGCGGCGAAGAAGGCGGTGTCGAAACGCTTGGGCACGCTGCGGTCGGTGGTCCAGCAGGCCAGCATGCGCGCCTGATCGACCGCCAGTGACCAGCCCTGGGCTTGCAGTTGCGGGTACAGCGCCCGGCTGCGGTCCAGCGCTTGAAGGTGGGTGCGGGTGATGGGCCTGCCATCGGCCTGCACCGCCAGCAGGATGCCCAGTTCCTCGAAGGTTTCCCGCAGCGCCGCCAGCGCCGCCGTGCGGTAGCGTCCGCCCGCGTCGGGGGCGCGCGCCAGCGTGTGTGCCTGGTGGTCGTCGGCGTCCACTCGCCCACCCGGGAATACATAGGCACCGGGCAAGAAGCTGGCTGTCGGCGAGCGCCGGGTCATCAACACTTCGACGCCAAGCGCACCATCACGCAGCAGCAGCAGGGTGGCTGCCGGGTGCGCGGTAACCGGCTCTTTGCGGGGGTGGAGTTGCAGTGAGGGGCGTGCCATGGGGGTGTCCGTTGAGCGTGAGGGAAGCCAGGGCTGGGGCTCAGGCGCTGGCCGAATGGGTGCGCAGCAAGGCGTCGAGCGTGCTTTCCAGGTGCGCGAGGGAGTTGCATTCGCGCGCGATGTGGCAATAAGGCGCATAGCGCTTCATCTCCGAGTCGCCGAGGCCCCAGAACGAGACCGGCTCGGGGTTGAGCCAGATGACCCGGCGCGCGCGCTGGTAGAGCAGTTGCATGACTTCGGCATGGGCTTGGCCGCGGTTGTTGCGCGCGTCGCCGAGAATCAGCACGGTGGTGCGGCGATCGATGTCATCGAGCAACTGCGCCTCGATGTCGAGCAGCGTCTGCCCGTAGTCGGTGCCACTGCCGCCCACCGCCTGCATCACTTTGTCGACCGCCTGTTCGACCGGCAGCGACTCGAAGGTGTCGCTCACCTCGACCAGGTGGTTGGTGAAAGCGAAGCTGCGCAGGTCGCTCACCTGCTCGCCCAGACTGTGCAGGAACAGCAGCAAAAAGCGCGCGTACTGGCGTACCGAGCCGCTGACATCGCAAATGGCCACCACGCGCGGACGGTCCACCACTTTGGAGCGCCAGAAGGTCTCGAACATCACGCCGTCGTAGGCCGCGTTCTTGCGCAGGGTCTTGCGGAAGTCGAGCTGGCCGCGCACCCGTTTTTTCTTGCGCCGCGAGTGGCGATCGGCCAGCCGCTTGGCGATCTTGCTGACGATGACGTGCATGCGCGCGAAATCGCGTTTTTCGATGTTGGAGAGCTTTTGCGATTGCAGGAAATCGTCGTGCAACTGGCGCGTCGGTGCCGTGCCGTAGAGCGCGAGTTTGCGTTCGACGAAATTGCGCACCTCCACGAACAATTTCTTGCGCACCCGTTCGAGTTCGCGAGCGCGCTCGGGCGCCAACGTCTGGCGTTTGGTGTCGGAAATTTCGCGGTCCAGCAATTCCAGGCCCATGGCCTTCTGGATCTTCTGGGTGTAGTAGCCTTTTTGCGTGAAGAACCAGATGTCGGTCAGGCCGACCTCGCGCGCGGCTTCCTGCATGCGCTTGGCCAGCGCGGCCGAATCGCCCGCCAGCAGCAATTGCGACAAGGCCTGGCCACCGCTGCCCTGGCAGCCGCCCGGCCCGCCGGAGCCGGTGGCCGTCGGGTCTTTGGGGCTTTGCTCGGGCAGGTCTTGCGCTGGTGTGGCGTCGGCGCCGGGGTTGGAAGCGTGCTTGGTCGGGCGGCCTTGCGCGGTCATGTTCTCAAAAGAGCTGAAACGGAAGAAGCGGTCAAAGGACTCGTCGAACAGGACGCGATCCGGGGTGGTTTTCGCCAGTGTCGTGCCCAGCGCGCTTTTCAGGAGGGTGCGGTCGCGCCAGCCCACCAGTTCCACGGCGCGCGCCGCATCGATCTGGGCGTTCAGGCTGATCTCGAGGTCGCTGCCGCGCAGCGCCTTGAAAAAGTCTTCAAGCGTGGCTTGCACGGGGAATCTCCGCATCCTTGCGCGCTTGCTGCAGCAGGGCCGACAGTTGCTCGCTGGCCGAGGCAATGTCCTGCTCAAACTTGAGGAAGACGTTGAGCGTGCCCTTCACCATGTCCAGGCTCAGGTGTTCGGCGTGCAGCAGCAGCAGCGTTTTGGCCCAGTCGATGGTCTCGCTGACCGAGGGCTGCTTTTTCAGGTCCATCTGGCGCACCGCCTGAATGAAGGCCACCAGCTCGCGGTTCAGGGTTGCCGACAAGCCGGGCACGCGGCGCTCCAGAATGCGCCGCTCCAGCTTCGCCTCGGGGAAGGGAATGTGCAAATGCAGGCAGCGGCGCTTGAGCGCGTCGCTCATCTCGCGCGTGTTGTTGCTGGTGAGAAAGACGATGGGCTTGACCTTGGCCTTGATGGTGCCGAGTTCGGGCACCGAGACCTGAAAGTCTGACAGCACTTCGAGCAGGAACGCCTCGAACTCGGGGTCGGACTTGTCAACCTCGTCCACCAGCAGCACGCAGCCGCGCTCCTGGTGCAAGGCCTGGTAGAGCGGGCGCGGCTCGAGAAAATGCTCGGAGAAGAACAGGTCGTCGTGCGCATGCAGCCGCTCGATCGACGCAGCCAAGCCGACCGCGCCTTGCATCATTTCGCCCAGCTTGTCCTTGAGCAGTTGCGTGTACAGCAACTGCTTGCCGTATTTCCACTCGTACAGGGCCTTGGATTCGTCCAGGCCTTCGTAACACTGCATTCGGATCAGGGGCACGTCGAGGATCTCGGCCATGCCCTTGGCCAGTTCGGTCTTTCCGACACCGGCCGGGCCTTCGACCAGGATCGGCTTTTCCAGGTTGAATCCCAGATAGACCGAGGTCGCGATTTCGCGGCTGGCAATGTAGTCGACCGCAGCCAGGCGCTGCGCCAGGCCGTCGATGGAATCAAAGTGGTGTTGGTAAAGTGTTTTCATGGGTTTCCTTGGGGCGCAGCATTTTTTCGCCGGCTTGAAGTTGTCGGGAGTCGGCGATGCTGCGGGCAATGCCCTGCACCAGGCGCAGGTCGCGCGCCAGGGTGAGCAGGGCCGGTTCATGGTCGTCCAAGGCCGCGGCAAAGGACTCACAGGCGCCTTGCCAGCGATCAAACAGGCGGCGCGCGCCCAGATTGAAAGCCCCCAGCGCCTCGTCCGGCCCGTGCTGGTCCAGGTGCTGGGCGGCATGACGGGCCACGGGCGAGAGGGCGTCGAGTTCGAGTTGCAAGCCACCCAGGTTCCGGGTCAAAGCAGGGGTCCGGGCGGCGCTTTGGAACCAGCGCGCCAGCGCGTCCAGTTCGGCTTGCATGGCGCCAAGCATGGGGCCCAGCAGCAGCGCGTCTTCGATCGCGCGCAGCGGTCGTGCGATGGTGTCGAAAGCCTGTCCCGGCTCGCCCAGGCGCTGGCTTTCCGGCACCCGACAGCCGACAAGGCGCAGGCCGCAATGGCCGAGCGGCGCCAGTCCGCGCACTTTGTCGTCCAGTTCGCGGGTCAGGCCCGGTGTGTTGGCCTCAACGACGAAAGCATCGAAGCGCTTGCGCCCCTCACGCTCGCCGCTGACGGCCAGCACGATGATGGCATCGGCGGCCGGGCCGTTGCTGACGAAGGCCTTGTGGCCGTCAAGGAGCCAGTCGTCGCCGTCCTGAACCGCCCGGCAGCTCAGGTGTTTGGGGCGTGCGCCGGTGCCGGGCTCGGAGATCGCGAGTGCCAGCAGTGTGTCGCCGACCGTCATTGATTGCAGCAGCGCACGATGCCGGTCGCTGCGCAGATTCGGCGCCAGCACGAAGCGCCCCAGCATCTGCTGCATCATCCACGCCATGCCGAGGCCCAGGCTGGCGGATTCCCGGGCGACGATTTCGGCCAGAGCGCTGACCCGCACGGCGTCCGTGACGGGCGGCCCGCCGTCGCTGTCGAACCCCACACCAAGCAGGCCGCTGGCGCCGAGATGACGCCACCAGGCACGGGGGAAGCCGTGCGCGCAGTCAGGCGCTGGCGCGTCCGACAAGGCCAGGCGCATGGCCTCGGGCAGCGCCGAAGGCGGCATGTGCTGTGTGGGTGAGGTGGCGGACTTCATCGAGGGCTTCCGGCGTAAAACCCGAGCTGGCGCGCCGCCAGGTCGCGCATCACCTCTTCGGCACCGCCACCAATGGCGTTGACCTTGACCTCGCGGTAAATGCGTTCCACCTTGACACCGCGCATGAAGCCGGCGCCGCCGTGCAGTTGCACCGCCTCGCTGGCACAATAGGCCATGGTCTGGGTGGCTTGGTTTTTCAGCAGGCAGATTTCGCCCACCGGCGTGTCGCCCTGTTCGACGCGCCAGGCCAGCAATTCCAGCATGGCCTGGGTCGCCTCGACGCGCATGGCCATGTCGGCGAGTTTGTGGCGGGTGACCTGCTGGTCGATCAACTTGCCGCCAAACATCTCGCGTTCACGCGACCAGGCCAGCGCTTCATCCAGGCAGACACGGGCAAAACCGTTGGCACCGGCGGCGAGGAAGATGCGCTCGCGGTTGAAGTTCTTCATGATGGCCTTGAAGCCCTGGTTTTCCACCCCCACCAGGTTCTCCACCGGCACGCGGCAATTGTCGAAATACAGGGCGGCGGTGTCGGAGCACCACCAGCCCATTTTTCTCAAAGGCGTTTGCGTAAAGCCGGGCGTGCCTTTCTCGATCAGCAGCAGCGACACGCCGCCTGGCCCCGGCCCGCCAGTGCGCACCGCCACGGTGTAGAAGTCGGCGCGCATGCCGGAGGTGATGAATGTTTTCGAGCCGTTGACGACGTAGTGGTCGCCATCCCGGCGCGCCGTGGTCTTGAGGTTGGCCACGTCCGAGCCGCCGGAGGGTTCGGTGATGCCGAGCGCGCTGATCTTCTCGCCCCGCAGCACCGGCGGCAAGACGCGATGCTTGAGCGCCTCGTTGCCCACATTGACGATGGGCGGACAGCCGATGGTGTGTGACAGCAGACTCGCCAGGACACCGCCAGCACCGCAACGCGCAAGTTCCTGCGCGGCGATGATGGTCATGAACAGGTCGCCGTCGTTGCCACCATGGCTTTCGGGGAAGCCCAAGCCAAGCAGGCCGATCTCGGCTGCCTTGCGGTACAACTCGACAGGAAAGGACTCGGCTTCGTCCCAGGCGTCAACATGCGGGCTGATTTCTCTGGCGACGAAGCGGCGCATCGCATCGCGGAACGCCAGGTGCTCGGGCGTATAGAAGGGGCTCTTGGCAGGCAGGGTTTCGGCTGGCATGGGTATTACTCCTCGTGGGTATGGCGTGTGTCGTGCGTGCAGGGCGACGTGCGCATCAATCAGGCTGCTCGACCAGTGACACCAACAATGCGCGCGTGGCAACCTGGTCGCCAGCGCGCACCGCAACCTGGTCCACCACGCCATCGCGACGGGCCAGCAGTTGATGCTCCATCTTCATGGCTTCGAGCACCGCCAGGCGTTGCCCCTTGGTGACCGTGTCGCCATTTTGGACGTCAACTGCCAGCACCCGTCCATTCATGGGTGCGAGCACGCGTGACTCCGCGCTTCCTGCAGCCGCGGCCGGCGGGGCATAGGTCAAGTCTTCAAAGCTGGCGCTCAGGTCGCCCAGTTCCAGGTGCAACACGCCGCCGGCAAACACCGCCGCCGCGTGCTGCTGCACGCCATCGGCGATCAGGCGCAGGCACTCGCCTTCGCGCCCGCTGAGGGTGATGTGGTGCAGCGCCGCGCCCACTTCGAGCGTGTAGCTGTGGGTTCCTGTGACCGTGATGTGCACGGCATGGCGGTGTTCGCCCTCGCCGATCAGCATCGGCCAGCGTGCCGGTCCGCTGGAGCGCCAGGGCGCGGCTGCGACCGGCGTGGCGCTGGCTTCGAACCACAGCGTGCTGGCCAGCGCCAACGCCAACGAATCGGGTTGGGGCCGCACCAGCGCCGCACTGTCGAAGTGCTGGGCGATGAAGGCAGTGGTCGTTTCGCCAGCGGCGAAGGCCGGGTGGCTGGCCACGGCTTCGAGGAAGGCACGGTTGTGGGGTAGGCCGAGCAGGCGGGTGCGTTGCAGCGCTCCGATCAGGCGTCGTCGGGCCTCGTCGCGGGTCGCGCCGTGCGCAATGATCTTGGCGATCATGGGGTCGTAGTGCGGGCTGACGGTCTGACCTGATGTCAGTCCATGATCAACGCGCACGCCCTCGCCCGTGGGCGGGCGCCAGAGCGCAACATCGCCACTTTGCGGCAGGAAGCCCGCGTACGGGTCTTCGGCATACAGGCGCACTTCGATAGCGTGCCCGTTCAATTGCACTTGCTCCTGAGTCAGCGGCAAGGGCTCGCCACGGGCCACGGCGATCTGCCACGCCACCAGGTCCAGACCGGTGATGCACTCGGTCACCGGGTGTTCGACCTGCAGCCGTGTGTTCATCTCCAGAAAGTAGAAACGCCCTTCGCGGTCAAGTAAAAACTCGACCGTGCCGGCGCCGACGTAGTTCACGGTGCGCGCCGCCGCCACCGCCGCCGCACCCATTTGCGCGCGCAGCTCGGGCGTGACCGCCGGGGAGGGCGCTTCTTCGAACACCTTCTGGTGCCGACGCTGGATCGAGCAGTCGCGCTCGCCCAGGTGGATGATGTGGCCGTGCCGGTCGCCGAAGACCTGGATTTCGACGTGGCGCGGTTCGATCACCGCGCGTTCGAGAATCAGCTCTTCGCTGCCGAAGGCATTGCCTGCTTCCGAACGGGCACTGACCAGCGCGGAGGGCAAGTCCTGCGGCTGTTCGACCAGCCGCATGCCGCGTCCGCCGCCGCCCGCGGCAGCCTTGACCATGATCGGGAAACCGATGTCGCGCGCCTGCGCGACCAGTGTGGCGTCGGATTGGTCCGCGCCCTGGTAGCCCGGCACGCAGGGCACACCCGCGGCCAGCATCAAGCGCTTGGCGCCGGCCTTGTTGCCCATTTTCAGGATGGCCTGCGGGTCCGGGCCGATGAACACCAGCCCGGCGTCGAGGCAAGCCTGCGCAAAGGCGTCGTTCTCGGACAGGAAGCCGTAGCCGGGGTGGACCGCATCGGCGCCCGTGCTGCGCGCCGCCGCCAGCAGCGCCGCGACATTGAGGTAGCTCTCACGCACCGGCGCCGGGCCGATGCACACGGCTTCGTCGGCCATGGTGACATGCAGCGCTTGAGCATCGGCTTCGCTGTAAACGGCCACCGTGCGGTAGCCCAGCGCCTGGGCCGTGCGGATGATCCGGCAGGCGATTTCGCCGCGGTTGGCAATCAGAATTTTTGTGAAGTTCATCAGGGTTCTCACATCCGTGCCACGCCAAAGGTGTTCGAGTTCAGAGGCCGCAACCCGGCTTCGCGACACACCGCCAGGGTGGTGGCGAGCGCGCGGCGGGTGTCGCGCGGGTCGATGATGCCGTCGTCCCACAGGCGCGCGGTGGCAAACAGCGAATGCGATTCGAGGTCAAAACGCGCCAGGATCTCGCTCTTCATGGTGGCCATGGTTTCGGCCGATGGTTCCTGTCCGGTCTTGGCCATTTTTTCCTCGGTCACGATGCGCATCACGGTGGCGGCCTGTTCGCCGCCCATCACCGCCACCCGCGCGTTGGGCCAGGCGAACATGAAGCGCGGGTCGTAGGCGCGGCCGCACATGCCGTAGTTGCCGGCGCCGAAGGAGGCGCCGGTCATCACGGTGATCTGCGGCACGGTGGCATTGGCCACGGCCTGGATCATCTTGGCGCCGTGCTTGATCATGCCGACCTGTTCGACGTCCTTGCCGACCATGAAGCCGGTGGTGTTCTGCAGATAGACGATCGGGGTGCCAGACTGGCAGCACAGTTGGATGAACTGGGTCGCCTTGGTGGCGCCTTGCGGATCGATGGGCCCGTTGTTGCCGATGAAGCCGCAAGGGTGTCCCTCGATGGCGCCATGGCCGCACACGGTACTGGAGCCGTACAGCGATTTGAATTCGAGGAAGTCGGAGTCGTCGATCACCCGCGCCAGCACTTCGCGCATGTCGTAGGGCTGGCGGAAGTCAACCGGCACCACGCCCGCCAGTTGCTCGACCGGATAACGCGGCTCTTTCCAGGTCTTCACCGCTCGCATCGGCAAGCGGTCGTTCCACGGCAGCCGCGCCAGGATGTCGCGTGCGATGCGGATGCCGTCGGCATCGTCCTCGGCCAGGTACTCGGCCACGCCCGACATCGAGCAGTGCATCTCGGCGCCGCCCAGCTCTTCGCCGGTGGCGATCTCGCCGGTGGCGGCCTTGAGCAAGGGCGGGCCGGCCAGGAAAGCCTTGGCGCGGCCGCGCACCATGATCACATAGTCGGACATGCCCGGCAGGTAGGCGCCGCCGGCGGTCGAGTGGCCGTGCATCACGCAGACCTGCGGAATGCCCCTGGCCGATAGCCGTGCCTGGTTGGCGAAGCCGCGGCCGCCGTCAATGAACACCTCGCCCACATGCATCAGGTTGGCGCCGCCGGACTCGACCAGTCGCACCACCGGCAGTTTGTTCTCCAGTGCGATGGCTTCGGCGCGCAGGCTCTTGCGCAGGCCCATCGGCGTGATGGTGCCGCCCTTGATCGCGCTGTCCGACGCGATCACCACGCAGCGGATGCCCGACACCACCCCGATGCCGCAGATGATCCCGCCCCCCAGCACGTTCTTCTCGCCGTCGTCGTCGTGCATCCTGAAACCGGCCAGGGTCGAGAACTCCAGCCACGGCGAGCCGCGGTCGAGCAGCAGCGCGATGCGCTCGCGCGGCAGCAGCTGTTTGCGGGCGCGGAACTTGGCTTCCTGGCTGTTCGACGTGTTGCGCACACGGTCTTCGAGCGTGCGGAAACTGTCGATCAGCGCGAGCATCTGTGCGCGCTCGCGCTGGAAGCTCTCTGACTGCGGGTCGACTTGACTTTGAATGGCGGGCATGGGCGGTTCTCGCTGAAAGGTCGCAGTGAACGAATGTGGTAACAGGCCTGCTTACAGGTCGTAAAAACGCTCACCATGGTCGGCCATGCGGCGCAGCAGTTGCGGCGGCGCGAAGCGCGCACCGTGCCGCTCTGCCAGGCTCTCGCAGGCTTTGACAAAGGCGGACACCCCCAGGCTGTGGATCTGGCCGATCGGGCCACCCAGGTAGGCTGGGAAGCCCCAGCCCAGGATCGCGCCGACATCAGCATCGATCGGTGCCAGCAGAACTTTCTCTTCGAGGCAGCGTGCGGTCTCAAGCGACTGGATGAACATCAGGCGCTGCTTGACCTCTTCGACTGTGGGTTGCGTGGCTGACAGCGGGAACTCCTGCGCCAGGCCCGGCCAGAGCTGCTTGGGGCCGTCTTGCGGGTAGTCGTAGAAGCCCTGGCCGGTCTTTTTACCCAGCCGCCCCAATTTGTCCACCATGCGGTCGCAAACGTCGTCGATGGCGCTGCGCTGGTAGGCCGCGCCGAGGTCGGCGGCGGTTTGTTTGCGGATGCGCGCCATCAGTTCGAGCGAGACTTCGTCGGCCAGCGCCAGCGGCCCCACCGGCATGCCGGTCATGCGCCCGGCGTTGTCGATCAGGGCCGGCTTCACGCCTTCGGCCAGCAGCGCCAGGCCTTCGCCGACGTAGGTGGAGAACACGCGGCTGGTGTAGAAGCCGCGGCTGTCATTGACGACGATGGGCGTTTTGCGGATCGCCTTGACGAAGTCCATGGCGCGGGCCAGGCATTCGTCACTGGTAGCCTGGCCGCGAATGATCTCGACCAGCGGCATCTTGTCGACTGGCGAGAAGAAATGCAGGCCGATGAAGTTGGCCGGACGCGCCGAGGCCTCGGCCAGCCCGCTGATCGGCAGGGTGGAGGTATTGGAGGCGAAGATGGCGCTGCTGGCAATCACCGCTTCGGCCTTGCGCGTCACGTCGGCCTTGATGGCACGGTCTTCAAACACCGCTTCGACCACGATGTCACAGCCTGCCAGGTCGGCAAAGTCGGTGGTCGGTTTGATCAGCGCGAGCTTGGCATCACGCTCGGCCTCGGTCAGGCGCTTGGCCCCAACGCGTTTGTTCCACAGGCCTTCGCTGTAGGCCTTGCCCCTGGCCGCGCCGTCGGTGCTGCTGTCGAGCAGCACCACGTCCATGCCGCCCTCCGCGGCGGCGAAGGCAATGCCCGCGCCCATCATGCCGGCCCCCAGAATGCCGACCTTGCGGTAGCTGGCCTTGGGCACGCCCTTAGGCCGCGAGGCCAGCTTGCTGGCGGCGGTGATGCCGAAGAACAGCGAGCGGATCATGTTCTTGGATTCGACCCCCGTCGCCAGCTTCGCGAATTCACGCATTTCGACTTTGCAGCCGGTGTCGATGTCGACCTGGCAGCCGTTGTAGACGCAGTTCAAGATCGCCTCAGGTGCGGGATAGTTGCCAAAGGTTTTGGCGCGCAGCATGGCGTTGCCTGCGGTGAAGGTTTCGTAGCCGGCGGGGCTTTGCACAGCGCCTCCGGGAAGTTTGAAACCCTTCTGGTCCCATGGCCTGGTGGCGTTCTTGGCACCGTCGCCGAGTAACCACTCCTTGGCACGAGAGAGCAATTCATCGGCCGGGACGACCTCGTCAACCAGGCCGGCTTCCAGTGCCTTTTTGGGTGCGAGTTTCTTACCTTCCAGCAGGAAGGGCAGGGCGTTGCGCACGCCGATCACGCGTGGCAGCCTTTGCGTGCCACCCCCGCCTGGTAGCAAGCCGAGCGTGACTTCGGGCAGCCCGATGAGTGCTTTGGGATTGTCGGCGGCGATGCGCCGATGGCAGGCCAGCGCAATTTCATAGCCGCCGCCCAGCGCTGTGCCATTCATGGCCGCCACGTATGGCTTGCCGCCCGTTTCGATGCCGCGCAGCAGACTGTGTAACGACGACACAAAATCCAGCATGCCAGCGGCATCTTGGAGCGCCAGCACCATGTTGAGGTCAGCGCCGGCAATGAAGTCCGCCTTCGCCGAGGTGACGATCACGCCCTTGACGGCGGAATCCGCCTGGGCACGCTTCACGGCGTCGGCGAAGGCAGGAATCGATTGTTGGTTGAGGACGTTCATGGGCACGTCCTGCATGGCCCAAGTGATGGTGGCGATGCCGTCGGCATCAAGCTTGTAGTCAATCGTCATGGTGGTGGTCCAGGTCTGTGATGAGGTTCGCGTCGTGCCGGGGCTTCAGACGCGCTCGATGATGGTGGCGGTGCCCATGCCGGCGCCCACGCACAGCGTGATCAGGCCGGTGGACAGGTTGCGCCGCTCGAGTTCGTCGAGCAGGGTGCCCAGAATCATGGCGCCGGTCGCGCCCAGGGGGTGCCCCATCGCGATGGCCCCGCCGTTGACGTTCATCTTGTCGTGCGAGACCTTCATCACTTCCATGAAACGCAGCACGACCGAGGCGAAGGCTTCGTTCAATTCATAGAGGTCGATGTCGCTGGCCTTCATGCCGGCGAGCTTGAGCGCCTTTTCCGCAGAGTAGGAAGGGCCGGTCAGCATGATGGTGGGCTCGCTGCCGATGGACGCGAACGAGCGGATGCGGGCACGGGCTTTCAGGCCGAGCTGTTTACCGACCTCGGCGTTGCCGATCAGCACCGCGGCCGCGCCGTCGACAATGCCCGAGGAGTTGCCGGCGTGGTGCACGTGCACCATGCGCTCGATCTCCGGATAGCGCTGCACGGCCACCGCGTCGAAACCGTATTTTTCGCCCTGCACCTTGAAGGCCGGCTCCAGCTTGGCGAGCGACTCTAGTGTGGTTTCGGCGCGCATGTGTTCGTCGCGCTCAAGTACGATGCAACCGTTCACGTCCTTGACTGGAACGATCGACTTGGCGAAGCGGCCCTCGGCCCAGGCGAGCGCAGCGCGGCGCTGGCTTTCGACCGCGTAGCTGTCGACGTCGCTGCGGCTGTGGCCGTAAAGGGTGGCAATCAGGTCGGCCGAAATGCCCTGCGGCACGAAATAGGTCGGAATCGCCACTGCTGGGTCAATCGCCCAGGCGCCGCCGCTGGTGCCCATGGGCACGCGGCTCATGCTCTCCACGCCGCCGCCGATGACCAGCGGCGACTGGCCCGACATGACCTTGGCGGCGGCCATGTTGCAGGCCTCGAGCCCCGAGGCGCAAAAGCGATTGACCTGCACGCCGGCAACGCTCTCGTGGTACCCGGCGGCGATGGCCGCAACGCGCGCGATGTCGGCGCCTTGCTCACCGGCGGGTTCGACGCAGCCGAGGATGATGTCGTCCACGAAGGCGGTGTCCAGGGTGTTGCGGTCGCGCAGTGCCTGCAGCGCGGTGATGGCCAAACTGATGGGCGTGGTGCCGTGCAGCGCACCCGAGCTGCGGCCCTTGCCGCGCGGCGTGCGCACGGCGTCGTAAATGAATGCGTCGGTCATGGTGGGTTTCCTTCTTTTTGAATCTATGGAAGCGATAGGCAAGAGGGCGGAAAGCGGCTGGCGGCTGGCGGCTGGCGGCGGATGCTACAGCGTTCGGCTGATGATTTCCTTCATGATTTCGTTGGCGCCACCGTAGATGCGTGCAACGCGCGCATCCGCGTAGGCGCGGGCAATCGGGTACTCCCACATGTAGCCAAAGCCGCCGAACATCTGCAGGCATTGGTCGATCACCTTGCAATGCAGGTCGGTGGTCCAGTACTTGGCCATCGCGGCGGTGGCCGCATCAAGCTGACCGTCCATCAGCAGGCCGAGCAGGCGGTCGACAAAGACCTGTGCGATCTGCACCTCGGTCTTCATTTCGGCGAGCTTGAAGCGGTTGTGCTGGAAGTCGATCACGCGCTGGCCGAAGGCCTTGCGATCCTTGGTATAGGCCAGCGTCCATTCGAGCGCGGCCTCGGCGCCTGCCACCGCGCCGATGGCGATTTGCATGCGCTCCCAGGCCAGTTCCTGCATCAGCAGGAAAAAGCCCTTGCCCTCGCCGCCGAGGATGTTGCCGGCCGGCACGCGCACGCCGTCGAAGAAGAGTTCCGAGGTGTCCTGCGCCTTCATGCCGATCTTCTCAAGGTTGCGCCCGCGCGTGAAACCGGGCCGATCGGTCTCGACCAGCACCAGCGAGGTACCCTTGGCACCTTGCGTCGGATCGGTCTTGACGACGACGATCACCAAGTCGGCGTTCTGGCCATTGGTGATGAAAGTCTTCTGACCATTGATCACCAGTTCGTCGCCGTCGCGCACGGCGCTGGTGCGCACGCTTTGAAGGTCGCTGCCCGCGCCTGGCTCGGTCATGGCGATGGCGCCAATCACCTCGCCGGTGGCCATCTTCGGTAGCCAGCTGCGCTTTTGCTCCTCGGTGCCGTAGGCCAGGATGTAAGGTGCCACGATGTCGGAGTGCAGGCCGAAGCCGATCCCGCTCGTGCCGGCGCGCGCGACTTCCTCGATCAGCACGGCACTGTGCAGGCGCGTGCCGCCACCGCCGCCGTATTGCTCGGGTATGGCGGGGCACAGCAGGCCCGCGGCGCCGGCCTTGCGCCAGACGGCGCGCGGCACGATGCCATCGGTTTCCCAGCCAGCGTGATGGGGGATGACCTCTTCTTCCAGAAAGCGGCGGGCCTGGTCCCGGAAGAGTTCGTGTTCTTCACCGAAGAGGGTGCGGTTGAGCATGGGTCTGTCCTTGAAGTCCGATTGACACTGGCATGGCCGATGGCTGCGAAGAGTGGCGCGTCCACGCGGAAAGGACGCCGGAAGCGCCCAACACGCGATGGACAAGACCATCAACCAAACGCTTGTTAGATGTTATAGTATACGGCATGACAAAGGAGCGAAACAACCCACTCCCGCGCAGGGACGCGATCCTGGCGACCGCGGCGAGCCGGTTCCGGCGCCAGGGCTTCGAGCGCACCTCGGTGCGCGAGATTGCCCAGGCCATGGGCATGACTTCGGGCTCGCTCTTCTACCATTTCGCCACCAAGGAGGAGTTGCTGGTGGCGATCATGGAGGAGGGCGTTCGCGACATCATGCAGTCGGTGCGCGACGGGCTGGCTGGCGAGTTTCGCTTGCCCAAGCGGCTGCTGTCGATGGTGCGCAGCCACCTGAAGGCTTTGCTGGGTACGAGGCTCGACGCGATGACTGTGCTGCTCTATGAGTGGCGCAGCCTTTCGCCGGCCGCCCAGACCCGGGTGATGGCATCGCGCGACGCCTACGAGGCCTTGTGGATGGCGCCGATCAGCGAGGCTGCGGCGCTGGGCCTGGTCGACACCGATGTCTTGCTGGTGCGCCAGACGGTGCTCGGCGCCCTCAACTGGACGGCGCAGTGGTACCGGCCTGGCGGGCGTCTGGACGTCGATGCGTTGGCGCAGCGCATGTACACGATGCTGTTTCCTCGTGTGGCCGCATCGGGAGTGAACCGTGATTGAACGGGCCGGATTCGGCTCCGTTCTTGCCGTTTTTGAATTGTTTATTTTTTTAATCACATGGAGATAAAGTGAAGATATTGGTCGCCATCAAGCGGGTGCTGGACTACAACGTCAAGGCCCGCGTCAAGTCCGACGGTTCGGGAGTCGATCTCGCGAACCAGAAATTGTCCATGAACCCGTTCGACGAGATTGCCTGCGAAGAGGCGGTGCGCCTCAGGGAGGCCGGTGTCGCTTCTGAAGTGATCGTCGTGTCCTGCGGCCCGACCGTTTGCCAGGAGACGCTGCGCAGCGCGATGGCCATCGGCGCCGATCGCGGCGTGCTGATTGAAACCGACGCCGGGCTCGAACCGCTGGCGGTGGCCAAACTGATGCAGCACGTGGCCACCAAAGAAGGCGTGCAGTTCGCCATCTTCGGCAAGCAGGCGATTGATGACGACGCTGGCCAGACTGGCCAGATGTTTGGCGCGCTGATGGGCTGGGCCCAGGCCAGCTTCGCCTCCAAGGTGCAGATCAGCGGCGACACCGCCACCATCACGCGCGAGATCGACGGTGGCCTGGAAACCCTGGCCATGAAGCTGCCGGCCGTGATCACGACCGACCTGCGCCTGAATGAGCCGCGCTTCATCACGCTGCCCAACATCATGAAGGCCAAGAAAAAGCCGCTGGAGGTGATCAAGGCGGCCGAGCTCGGCATCGACATCGCGCCGCGCACGGTGACCCTGCACGTCAGCGAGCCGGCGGCGCGCAAGGCCGGCATCAAGGTAGCCGACACGGCCGAACTCGTCAAACGACTCAAAGAAGAAGCGAAGGTGATCTGATGACAACCCTGATCATTGCGGAACACGACAACGCCGTACTCAAAGCGGCCACGCTGAACACGATTGCCGCCGCCACGCGCATCGGCGGCGACATTCATGTGCTGGTGGCGGGCCGCAACTGCGCTGCCGTGGCCCAGACTGCGGCGGCGGTTGCGGGCGTGAGCAAGGTGCTGCACGTTGACGCGGCGCACCTAGAGGCCCACCTGGCCGAGAACCTGGCCGAGCTGGTGCGCTCACGCGTGCGCGCCGATGTCGGCTACACCCATGTGCTGGCGCCGGCCACCGCCTTTGGCAAGAACGTGCTGCCGCGCGTGGCGGCCTTGCTGGACGCCTCCCAGGTGTCGGACGTGATCGCCATCGAATCGCCCGACACCTTCCTGCGCCCGTTCTATGCCGGCAACGCGCTGGCCCGCGTGCAATCGAAGGATGCCATCAAGGTGCTGAGCATTCGCACCACCGCCTTCGACCCGGTCGGTGCGGGCGGCACGGCAGCGGTCGAGACGCTGGACGCGGCTGGCGATCTCGGCTTGACCACCCTGGTCGGGCGTGAGGTGGTGAAGCTGGAGCGCCCGGAACTCGCCGCCGCATCGGTCATCGTATCGGGCGGACGCGGACTGGGCGCGGCCGACAAGTTTCACGCCGTGCTGGAGCCGCTGGCCGACAAGCTTGGCGCGGCGATCGGCGCCTCGCGCGCCGCCGTCGACGCCGGCTACGCGCCCAACGACTACCAGGTCGGCCAGACCGGCAAGATCGTGGCACCCCAGTTGTACGTGGCGGTTGGCATCTCGGGCGCCATCCAGCACCTGGCCGGCATGAAGGACAGCAAGGTGATCGTTGCGATCAACAAGGACGCCGAAGCACCGATCTTCCAGGTGGCCGACTATGGGCTGGTGGCGGATCTGTTCACAGCGGTGCCCGAATTGGTGACTGCGTTATAGGTCGCAGCGGATGCCGAGGTGAATCAGAGGCCAGGCTTGTTCCTGGCAGTGTGGTCGGCGGCACCGGCCAAACAATTCAAAAAGTAGGAGACATCGATCATGAACCCATCAACCTCCGTCATCGCTGGTGTGCCATCCCCTGGCGCAATTGCCCGCGTGGCCATCGGCGACTTCCTGCGCCGCTCGGCAGCGCGAGACCGTGCCAAGACGGCGTTCGTGCTCGGCGATCAGCGCATGAGCTACGGTGAGCTCGATGAGCGCGTGACCCGCTGCGCCAATGCCTTGCTGGCCGCCGGCTTGGTGCGAGGTGACCGCGTGACCACGCTATGCAATAACTCGCTTGAGTTCCTGGTGGCCATGTTCGGCATCCATCGCGCCGGCCTGATCTGGGTGCCGATCAACACCGGCCTGGGGCTGGATGACGTTCGCTACATCATCGACCACTCTGAGGCGCGCTTCCTGCTGGTGGATGCCGCTCTGCTGGTGCGCCCGGAGTTGCGTGCAGCCATCGAGGCGCAGCCCGGTCGCGGATGGGTGCTGGAAGGCGAGGGGGCTGGGGCTTTCAGCAGCTTCGCTGCAGCGATTGCTGCGCAGTCTGCCACTGAGTCCGAGGTCGAAATTCATGACCGCGACGTAGCCCAGATCATGTACACCAGCGGAACCACCGGCCGCCCTAAGGGGGTGATGCAAAGCCATTTGTCGGTGGTGATGGCAGCGATGAACAACGCCATCGAATTCGGGCTGTGGCGCGACGATGTCGCAAATGCCGTTTTGCCCCTCTTTCATTGCGCCCAGCACACGCTGATGTGTGGCGCATTGGCTGCCGGCGGCACAGTGATTCTGATGCGCGGCTTCGATCCAGTCGCTCTGCTCGATGCGATCGAGCGTGAGCGCATCACGTTCCTGATGGGTTTGCCGCTGATGCACCAGGCTATGCTCGACCATCCCTCACGTCCGGGACGCGACCTGTCCAGCTTGCGTATCTGTCTATACGCGATGGCACCCATGGCCGAAACTCTGTTGCGCCGCCTGATTGCCGAGTTCTGCCCGAATTACGCGCTCGGTACCGGTCAGACCGAGATGTACCCACTCACTGTCGCCTTCCGTCCCGAAGAACAACTACGGCGCTTTGGCTCCTATTGGGGCGTGAGCGCGATGATCAACGATACGGCCGTGATGGACGATGCGGGGAACGTCCTCGGCCCCGACGAGGTGGGCGAGATCGTGCATCGTGGGCCAAATGTGATGGAGGGCTACTACAAGAATCCTGAGGCCACAGCCGAGTCGCGTGCCTTCGGCTGGCACCACACGGGCGACCTCGGCATGTGGGTCGATGGCCAGCTGATGTTCAAGGACCGCAAGAAGGACATGATCAAGACCGGCGGCGAAAACGTGCCGTCCATCAAGGTCGAGGCCACCCTGCTGCGCCACCCGGCGGTGGCCAATGTGGCGGCGGTAGGTTTGCCGCACCCGCGCTGGATCGAGGCGGTCACCGCCTTCGTGGTGCTCAAGCCAGGGGCGCAGGCCGACGAGGCCGGGTTGATCAACCACTGCAAGGAGCATCTCGGTGGCTTTGAGGTGCCCAAGGCGATCCGCATCGTCGATGCCTTGCCGATGACCTCCACCGGCAAGGTGCAGAAGCATCCGCTGCGCGACAGTTATCAAAATCTGTACGAGGACATTGAACGTCAGGGGTCGTGAAGGTCTGGACCCATGACCAGGGTTCAGTGCTTGTTACTCGACATCGCTGGCTAAAGCGAACTTTATATAGTACGACTGACCGCACGTAATTTCCGCTTTCCAGGAGTCTCGTATGTTCCAAATTAGCGCCAATGACTTGAAAACCAAAGGCGTATCCGCCATTGAATTTGCGCTCAGCTCCGCACCAGAGGCCATCGTGTCGGTGCGCGGCAAAGACAAGTTTGTGGTGATGGACATCGCGCATTACCGCATTACCACTACCTGCGTGAATGCGAGCTGAATGCCGCGCTGGCAGAAACCCATGCCGACTTAACCGCGGGTCGTGCGGTGCAAGAGTCGCCCGAAGCCCACATGGCGCGGCTGGGTACACTGTGAATTTGCCAGGATTGTCGTTCGTACTGGTTTTTACCGAGCAATACAACCGCAGGGCGGTGTGGTTTTTGAAGTAGCGCCCTGAATTGCGTCAGACCTACCTCAAAACATTGCAACTGCTGGAGGCCAAGCCACCATGCGCAGCCCAAGCATGTGCCGTGTTTGAATGACCAACTATTACGACCAGCATTTTCAAAGCCGCATTGGCCTCGGTGAATCCGTACTTTCCGTCGTGAAAGATGCGGCAAACGCTTACCTTGATGGCAAGCCCGCCTCTCGTGGCAAACACAAAGTCACCCGCTCAGAACGCCACGTCGCCTTCTGGTCCAGCGATTTTCTGACCACCTTGCCCGCCCAGGCGTGGCAGTCGCAGGCCATGACGCTGGCGTTGGCCCAGTACCTGGGGCAAGAGCGTGTTGCCAACATGGCGATGCTGGCAAACGTTGCTGCCGTTGCACCTGACGCGCTGGTCCGCGCCGTGCGTTGTTCGGGGTTGGTGCTCAAGCAACATTCGCCCAGAAGGACAGAGCTGGATCAACTGGCAGCGTCCAGCCCCGTGATTGCCGAGCTGTGCAAGGTGCTGAACATTTTTGAGCTCCCCCATCGGGAACGGTTGAGCGAAGTCGCCACGTGGCAGCGCAGGCTGGCTGAGTTGTCGCCTTTGGAATTGCTGAACTACACCAGTCTGTACGCATTTGAGCATCTGGTGCCCGCGCAGTTTGGTGTGTCGACTCCGTCCTCCAACCCGCGGCATGACATGCAAGCGGCGTGGGATGCGATCAACGACATCCTGCTCTGGAAGCTCTCTACCTGCACAGACACGTTGCTTAAACTGACCGACGCTGCCATCTGCCACTCGCTCGCCCAACACTTGTCGCCTTTCCTGTTTCCGTCACCCGAAGGCCAACCCGCCAGACACGATCTGCGTGAGGCGTTTGCCAACCTGCTGGCGGCACAGGTTGAGCTCAACAGCTTTGTGGCGCAGTCTGCCGACGCCTTCAGCTACGACCACAGTATTGAATTTGTGCGGGTGGGCAACCAGCTGGAAATCAAGGAGGTGGACGCAGCAGCGCGCGCCGCCTGGCAACGCGATGGCCGCAAGCTGGCGGCGCTACACACTTATTGGCACTACCGCGCTGTGGATGCGTTTGTGGAGTCCGGCCTGGCGACGCAGCAGATTGGCCGTCCTGAAAACCATGAGCTCAACCGTGTAGCATATATCAAGGCCATGCGCACCCAGTTGCAGTTGACCGAGGTGTATGGCGTGGGCCCTACCGTCACCACCGGCGCGGGCGACAGCGTGCCGCTGTTTCAGGCGCTGCTGTCGCTGGAGCTGATGAACGTCTTCTTTCAGCGTGACTTTTTGGAAAGCTACGTCAAGCACCTGCGCACCGCTGGCGACTGGGCCGCCGCGTTGAGTGTGGTGGCCATGCAGGGCCTGAAGCAGGGTGTGCAGCTACGGTTTCCGCTGACGTGGTCAAGCCGTGCGGACAAAATTTCCAGCATTGTGGGCTGGACGGTGACGGCAGAACACTCGCAAGGCGACCGGCGTCAGACGGAGGCGATTGTTGACTTCTGGACCAGCGACTGGGCCAAGCTGGCAAACCAGATGCGCAATGCTGAGCCGGGCTTGCGGCCTGAACTGTTCGAGCGCCCAATTCTGAAAATGGGGCAGACGCTGGTGCAGTTGCCCTGGGTGGTGGGCCTGCAAAACAACAGCACGGCCGCCATCAACAATTTGCGGCGCCTGGGTCAGCGGCGCGGTGAGGCGCGCGCGGAGACCCAACGCATTGAGACGCAACTAGGTGCGCTCCTTAGAACGCGCGGATTTCAGGTGGTGCTTAACTGGAACCCGTCCGTGGGGCCGGAGGGCAACGCGGGTGAGGTGGACGTGATTTGCGCGCGCGACGGCAGGGTGCTGGTGCTGGAGCTGAAGTCCACCTACCTGCGCCGCTCGCAGCAAGACGCCTGGCAGCACGAGAGCACTACGCTGCGCAAAGCGGGGCAGCAACTGCGCCGCAAGGTGGTAGCAGTGCAACTGGCGTTGCTGGATCAACCAGAGTTGGCGCAAGCACTTGGCGTGGAGTGTGGCGCGGTTGCGGCCACCGTGCATGGCTGGATTGTGGATACCAGCATGGAGTGTGATCACCAGCGTTTTGGCGGGTTTCTGAAGGTGTCTTTGGAAGAGCTGATGATGGCGCTGCGCGATGACCGGCATTTGCTGCATGACCCGCAGGGCCTGTTCACCCAGCGGGTTGGCGGCTCTGGCGCTGTGCCGGGAACCCTCTATTCGCAAGGCTTCAGCGCAGCCCGCTTGGTTGACGTTGTGGAGTCACAGGCGGTTTGGGTGGGAGTTTGAGTGCTGTGGTTGCAGTGGCGGCCGGAGTGATTTCCACCAGACCTCCAGCATCAGGCGTTCAGGCACCGGCTCCAATGCCCTGTCATGGCTGACCAAGGTTGACAAATCAGCACTCCGCCATCTCGATGAATCAGGGTGAGCATGATGCGGTTGATGCTTGATGAATGGATTCAATTTTGAATGAAATAGGCCAGTAACCCTCATCCATACTGTGTAATATGCTCATATTTTAATAGCATCTGCCAGAATCCCGGCGTGCCGTAGTGGTGCTTGAGGTGTTTTGCCTTTCGCTTCTAGAGCGTTGAAACCGCGCTTGGCTCAGCAAGCGAATGGCACATTTTTGACAGGTGAAGCATTTATTTATATACTAAGCAGTGGTTACTATCAGCTTAGCTGTGCATGGAATTTCAACAAGACAGTCTCGGTTTTCTGCTGGCAGACGCTTCCCGTCTATACCGCCGGGCTTTCCAGCGACGTCTGGAAGGAAGCTCCATCACGCTGGCTCAGGCCAGGGCGCTCGTTCACGTGGCTCGCCATGAAGGCGTTCGCCAGGTGGATTTGGCCGATCTGCTGGAGCTGCAACCAATGACGCTCGCCCGGCTCATCGACCAGTTGGCGGCTGCCGGACTGGTGGAGCGTCGCGCCGATCCAGCCGACAGGCGCGCCTATCGAGTGTTCCTGAGGCCTGCCGCCGCCGCCCAGCTGGCCGCAATCCGGGAGGTCGCTTCGGCACTCCAGGCCGATGTGATGCAAGAGCTCGACGAGCAGCAGACCGCCGCAGTCTTCCATGCACTGAACCAGATACGCGACAGCCTGGCCTCACGTCGTGGCGAGTGAATTGCCCGATGTCTGTAGCCGCCTCACCATGAATACAACTTCGGACGTACTCAGCTACGCCGCAGCGGCAGAACCGGTGGGTGGCAATGAAAGCAGGCCGTGTCGGGACTCGTGTGATCGCGCCAGGTGAAATCCAGCAATTTATATAGGTGATCCATGATCGAGCGATTGAAAACTGTCAAAAAATCTCTGGCTGACCGCCCGCAGATACGCCGGGCGTTTTTTGTGGTGATTGTTCTTGCCGTATTGGGCCTTGCCGGTCGAGTCGTCTATCACCGCATGACGCATATTGATGTGACCGATGCGCGCATCGCCTCCGAAATGATCTCGCTGGCGAGCCGCTCACCCGGCTGGTTAACCGCTCGTCCGGTCAAGGAGGGCGACATCGTTCATCGCGATCAGGTGCTGGCCGAGATCTATGCCCAGAACGCCAGCCTCGCGGCCAGTGCCCAGGAGGCCGGCTTGCAGAGTGCGCAGGCGGAGGTTCTGCGTATCGATCAGTTGATGCTGGAAACTCGCGCATCGACCCTGGCTGCGGTGCAGGAAGCAAAAAGCCAGCTTGCCGCCGTCCAAGTGGCCATCGAACAGGCGCGTTTGAACGAGGCCAAAACCCAGGCGGATTACCTGCGCGACCGGGATCTGGTGGACCGGCAATTCGTCTCCGAACAGCGAGTGCAGCAAAGTGAAACGGTTTACAAGATCGCGCAAGGTGAAAGAGAGCGGCTGACCTCTGAAGCCAGTGCTGCCCAGGCCCGGGTGGCGAAGGCGCAGGCTGCAGCGGGCCTCGACTCCCTGGCGGCTCAGGCGCAACGAGCACGGGCGGATGCAGAGGGTCTGCGGGCCAAACTCGGCCTCTCCCGTCTCGATTTGCATGATCTGCGGCTGGTCAGCCCCGTCAATGGCGTGGTGGACCGCTCCTTTGCCAACATGGGCGATTACCTTGCCGCCGGTCAGCGCGTGCTAATGATGCACGACCCCGAAGCCATCTGGGTGGAAGCGAACATCAAGGAAACCGACCTCGCCAGCATCCGCCTCGGCCAGCCCGCCGAGGTCAATGTCGACGCCTACCCCGGGCGGGTGTTCGAAGCCCGGGTGAGCCTTATCGGCAATAGCGCCACCAGCGCTTTCGCCTTGTTGCCCAACCCGAACCCGTCGGGCAACTTCACCAAGATCGGCCAGCGCATTCCCATCCGCCTGGCCATCCGCCAGGAAGGTTTGCTGCTCAAGCCGGGCATGATGGTCGAGGTATCGCTTGACACCCGCCAGCGCTAACGACGGGCTCGCCCCCTATTTCGAGCGCTATGGTCCGGCCTACCGGTGGCTGGTTATCACCACCACCATGATGGCCACCATCACGGTGGTGCTGTCCTCGACCGTCGTCAACGTCGCGCTGCCTGACATCATGGGCGTCTTCGGTATCGGACAGGATCAGGCGCAATGGATGTCCACCGGCTTCCTCGCTGCAATGACCGGCTCCATGCTGCTCAATGCCTGGCTCAACGATGCGATCGGGGTGCGGGCTACCTTCATTGGCTCACTCGCGCTGTTCTCGGTCGCCTCGGTCGTCGGCGGGCTGGCACCGAACGAGAACGTGCTGACCCTGGCGCGCGTGGCCCAAGGCGTCGCCGCCGGCATCCTCCAGCCGCTGGCGATGATCATGATCTTCCGTGTTTTTCCGTCCAACGAACGCGGGCGGGCGATGGGCATCTATGGCATCGGGGTGGTGCTCGCCCCGGCCATCGGACCCACTCTGGGCGGTTGGCTGACCGACAGTTACGACTGGCGCTGGGTGTTTTATATGGGCCTGCCAACTTCGGTTGCTGGCATGCTGCTGGGCTCGGTTTTTCTGCCCGGGCGCCTGGGCACCGACAAGCCGCGCCGTTTCGATTTCTTTGGCTTGCTGCTGCTCACCCTGTTCCTGGTGATTTCTCTTTATGCCGTTGCCAATGGTCAGCGCAACGGCTGGGACTCGAACCTGATCGTCGGCCTGTCATGGAGCGGCGCCGTTCTTCTGCTCGCTTTCATCGTCTGGGAACTCCGAACCCCGGAGCCGATGGTCAATCTCAAGGTGTTCAGCATTTCGCGCTACGCTGCAGCGGCCGTTGTGGCTCTGATCTTCGGTGCTGGCATATACGGTTCATCCTACCTGGTGCCCTTGTTCGTGCAGACCGTTCAGGGCTACACGCCAACGCGCGCGGGCGAGCTTCTGATCCCGGGCGGGCTTATTCTCGGCATTGTCTTTCCCATCGCCGGACGGCTGACCGACCGCCTCCCAGCCTACGCCATGATTGCCACCGGATTGTTCATTTTCGGGCTTTCCAACCTGTTGTTGTACGACGTCGCGGTGGATACCAGTTTCTGGCGCATGGCGCTGCTCGTCATGCTCGGCCGGGTTGGCCTCGGGGTGATGATGCCAGCCCTCAACGCCGGCGCGCTATCGGTCTTGCCAGCGGAGATGTTGGCTCAGGGCACTGGCACCATCAACTTTGTGCGCCAGTTGGGCGGCGCATTCGGTGTTAGCCTGCTGTCGGCCGCCACGGAGATGCGCTTTGCGTTTCATGCGGACGCGTTGACCACTACCCAGACCGCAAGCAACGGCACCACGCTGGAACTCATCAATCGTGTCGCCACCCTCGACGGCGTGTGGGGCGTGCCCGGTACCCAGTCTATGGCGGGTGCCCTGAATTACCTTGGCCAGATACTCGCCACACAGGCGCAGAGTCTGGCCTATGGCGATGGCTTCGCGCTGGTGGGAGTCGTCTTCTGGATGGGCATCCTGCCGGCATTGTGGATGCGCCGGAAACACTGAACATTAAAGGAGGAAATACTCATGTTCCAAACCATCGTCTTCGCCTACGACGGCAGCGCCGAGTGCCGGGACGCGCTCGAAGAAGGCATCGCCCTGGCGAGCCGCTTCAACGCCCGCTGTCACCTGCTGGCGGTCGTGCCACCGTTACCGCCCATGGCCTTGGCTGCCGGGCCGCTGCCTGAAGGTTGGATGGAAGAACAGCAGTCTCGTCTCGGTGCCATTCTTGAGGAGGGGCTCGCACGCATTCGCCGGAACGGGTTGGATGCGTCTGGCTCATTAAAGGTATGGGAAGAGCCCAACGAGGCGATCGGCGCATTGGCCCGCGAGACTGGCGCCGACCTCGTCATCATCGGACACCACCATCGCTCGGCCTTCAGCCGCTGGTGGCACGGGTCGGTCGGCCATTCCCTGCTGGATCAATTGTCGTGCAGCCTGCTTGTTTCCATGCCGGATGGCGTGGCGAAGAGGGCAGATGCCGGCAATAGGGGGAAGAACGCCTGACCAACCTCTTACGGGCGCCAGTCAATAGGCGACATCATTCGATATACAAACGGCGACGCATTGAGTTAAGGGTTGTAGGATGCCTGCCCGCAGCCACAAGTCGAGCAGAAGTCAGCAAAGGTCCGAGGGTAGGCGTCGTACAAGCCTCTAGGGAGGAAACCGCGGCGAGTGCCGTGACTGTCGGGTCGAGCTACGCAGCTATGGGGGTTTGAAGAACCACAGTGCCTTTTGATATTGCGATCATGGAGGCCAACTTGCGTTGAATGCCAATCGGGCTTCTCGATCCTGCGTAGATACGCCACATAATTCGTTGACCTGCGGCACCAGCATTGGCGGTTTCGCACGGAAGGGCAAAGCTGATCCACGCCGACTCTGACGGGCGCTGAGTCGGCGGGCAGTATGGCGACCTCAAAGTTCTTGCGCTCATGGTCCACCCTGAACGTGAGGTGGCGCGCGAATGGTCTGGCCGCGCATAAGCGTTTGAACGATGATCATTGGCGCGCCGCAGTGCGCGCAAACGAAGGTCGCTCGCATGGGTTCATCTGTCGCGTCGGCGCTGTTCGCGTCGGCAACTGCAACAGGTGCCACATGCAGCAACTCCCTTGCGCGTGCCAGGTTCTCTTTGCGGGCGTTGTTGGCGATCAATCCGTAGTGACGAATACGGTGAAAGCCACTGGGCAGAACATGCAGCAGGAAGCGGCGCATGAACGTAAGCGTCCGGCAAACCCATCTTGAGATAGCACCAAGGTTCATGCATCGTGTGCACGATGAAGATCATGCACACCATGGCGAGCGATGCGCTCGCCCCTGCCCCCAAGAGACGCCTGTACAGCCCTGAACTCAAGAGCCAGGTCATAGCCCAGACGCAGGTGCCCGGCGCCTCTGTAGCCGGCGTTGCGATGGCCCACGGCATCAATGCCAACATCGTGCACCGCTGGCTTCGCGAGCGCGCGGGCCAACCGCAGCCGGCTCAGTCGGGCTTCATTGCGTTGAGCCTGCCGCCCGGCAAGGGCATGCCAGCACCACTGGAAGATGGCCGCGCACAGCCCGAGCAGAACATCCGGATCGAACTGCGACGCGGCGCCACAGTAGTCAACGTGGCCTGGCCGGTCGCGCAAGCGGGCGAATGCGCCGTCTGGATGCGCGAGCTGCTGCGGTGATCCGGATAGACGCCGTATGGCTGGCCATTGATCCCCTGGACATGCGAGCCGGCACCGACACGGCTTTGGCCCGGGTCGTACAGGTCTTTGGCGCCGCCCACCCCCACACCGCCTACCTCTTTGCCAATCGCCGTGCCAACCGCATGAAAGTGCTGGTGCATGACGGCATCGGTATCTGGCTGGCCGCCAGGCGGCTGCACCAGGGCCGCTTCGTCTGGCCGTCATCGCCCGGCGCACGCCAGCTCACGATCAACCGCGCCCAGCTCGATGCCCTGGTGCTCGGGCTGCCGTGGCAGCGCATCGGCGCCGACGGCATCATTACCGTCGTCTGAAACCTGCCGTGCGCCGGTGCTGGGTAAGCGTCCGACCAGTACCGCCTTGTGGAGTTGAACGGGTGGCGTGAAGATGGCGTCCACCATGAAAATAGCGGACGCCAAAATTAGCGTGCCAAGAGCGGCACATGAAACCAACAGAAGCAGGC
>Ga0308010_1000358_pt1:10000-32577 | contig 32577 bp, 24 predicted proteins | sample Neamet129_FD_202368 | JGI IMG/M metagenome (GOLD analysis project Ga0308010, IMG submission 202368) | Marine microbial communities from water near the shore, Antarctic Ocean - #129 | ecosystem: Environmental > Aquatic > Marine > Unclassified | place: Southern Ocean | collected... | reverse complement strand
GCTGAGCAGGATTTTGTAGCTCAAGAGATTGAAAAGTGGAGTGCAGAGTTACCAAATGCACAATTACTACCTATTTCTGCTTTAAATAATTTTAACCTTGATGTTATCAAGGAAAAGTTGGTTGAAATGTTGCCTGTTTCTCCTCCTTATTATGAAAAGGATGCAATTACTGATAAATCCGAACGATTCTTTATTGAAGAGATTATCCGTGAGAAAATACTAAAGCATTACAAAAAGGAAATTCCATATTGTGTGCAAATTGAAGTAGAGGAGTTTTTTGAAGAAGAAGAAATTATTAAAATAAGAGCTATAATTTATGTAATGCGTGAGAGCCAAAAAGGAATTATTATTGGTCATCAAGGATTAGGGTTAAAGCGTATTGGTACGGAAGCAAGAAGGGATATTGAAAGAATGCTAGATAAAAAGGTGTTTCTAGCGACTCCAGTAAAAGTAAAAAAGAACTGGAGGAATGATAATCAGCAGTTAAAAAAATTCGGATACGAATAATGAGTAATATTGTAGCTATAGTTGGAAGGCCAAATGTTGGGAAATCCACCATTTTTAATCGTTTTACTGAAAGTAGACAGGCCATAACAGATGAGGTAAGTGGTGTAACGCGTGATAGACATTACGGTAAAGCTGATTGGAATGGTCGTGAGTTTTCAGTAATTGATACTGGAGGTTATGTTCATGGAAGTGATGATATCTTTGAATCAGAAATCAGAAAACAAGTAGAATTAGCAATTGATGAAGCTAATGTGATTTTGTTTTTAGTTGATGCAAAAGCTGGAATTACTGATTTGGATCAGGCGGTAGTTAAACTGCTTAGGAAATCGAATAAGAAGATAGTTCTTGGGGTTAATAAAGTAGATAATAAGCGTTTATTAGAAGATTCTGTTGAATTTTATAATTTAGGAATTGGAGAGTATGTTCCTTTTTCTTCAATTAGTGGAAGTGGTACAGGTGAGTTGCTTGATGAGTTGTTAAAACATTTTGATGATGATGTTGAGCCAGATGATGATGATACTCCTAAATTTGCTGTTATTGGTAGACCAAATGTTGGGAAATCATCTTTTATTAATGCACTTATTGGTAAGGAACAAAATATCGTTACTGATATTGCAGGTACTACTCGTGATTCTTTAAATACAAAATTTAATAAGTTTGGTTTTGACTTTACTTTGGTAGATACCGCTGGGCTTAGAAAGAAGAAAAATGTACATGAAAATTTAGAGTTTTACTCTGTAATGCGTTCAGTGCGTGCCATTGAGCATTGTGATGTTTGTATTCATGTGATTGATGCCTCTAGAGGTTTTGAGTCGCAAGATCAAAGAATTTTTCATATTGCAGATAGAAATAAAAAGGGAATTGTTATTTTAGTAAATAAGTGGGATTTGCAAGATAAATCTACTGAAACTGCTAAAAAGGCTGAAGAGCAGATTAAAGCAAAAATTTCTCCTTTTACTGATGTTCCTGTTGTATTTGTTTCCGCCTTGCATAAGCAAAGGTTGTTAAAGGGATTAGAAGCAGCTATACAAGTTCATAAAAATAGATCGCAAAAAATTGCTACTTCAGTACTAAATGAGGTGATGTTACCTTTGATTGAGCAACATCCTCCACCTGCAACTAAAGGAAAGTATATCAGAATTAAATATTGTATGCAATTGCCAACTGCTACGCCAACTTTTGTATTTTTTGCAAACTTGCCACAATATATTAAGGATCCTTACAAACGTTATATTGAAAATCAATTACGCCAAAATTTTGATTTTTCAGGAGTTCCTATTCAAATTTATTTCAGACAAAAATAATTAGTTCAATCTAGTGAATTAAGAGGTTTTTGTGCTAAAATAGTTGTTTATTTAAATTGTATATATTTACTAAGTATTAATCAATACAATTTTTTCATGAAGAATTTATTTTTCTTAAGTGCACTTCTTTTTTGTTTAGCATCTTGTACTAATGTATCTTTTGTAAATCATCAGCCCGAATTTTTAGAACCCCTTTCTGAGATTCCAGAAAAATATTATGGTAGTTTTTTAATTGATACAGATACTCATACCGTTACTATAGATGCAATTAATGGGATGAATATTAACACTGATAGTGTTGTGGTAAAAGCAAGAGGTAATTATTTTTATGTAAATATATTAGATGATAATGGAAATTATGAATTGTTTATTTATAAGCTAATTCGCTATTTGAATTATGAAAATATTTATGCTGCATTTCCAAATATTGATAGTGAACAAATTCATTTGTTTAATGTTATAGATGATTGGGATTGTAATAATGGAAAGCAGTGTTATTTGCTAGATAATGTGAATGAAAATCAATTTAATTTATTAGTAAATTCAGTTGCTACCGAGATGGTAGAGCTAAAAAGGATTGATTAATAATTTTTATTATCTTTATCAAAAAATAATATGAATATGAAAAAAATAACAACAACACTACTTTTCGCTTTTGTTGGATTGCTTGCGTTTTCGCAAACTAATGCTGATATAGTAGGGGAATGGTATAATGCTGAAAAGGATGCAGTTATTACCCTTTTTGAAGTAAACGAAACGATTTCCGGGAAAATTACTTGGATGCAGTTTCCAAATGATGATAATGGAAACCCAAAAACTGACCCTTTAAATCCGGATGAAAAATTAAAATCCCGAGCAAGAATGGGCATGGTTATAATGAATGATTTTATCTATATTGAAGGTGAAGTATGGGATAATGGTGAGTTATACGATCCTAAAAAAGGTAAAACTTATAGTGGAATGATGACTTTGAAAGATGCAAACACACTTGACTTGAGAGGATATATAGGTTTCTCTTTTATTGGAAGGTCATCTACTTGGACGCGTAAGTTAGATTAATTATGAACTTAGATAAATTTTGTCAAAGTTGTATGATGCCTAAGGATAGTGATATGTTTACAGCAAGCACTGAAAAGGATGGTTCTGTAAATGGAGAGTATTGTAGTTATTGTTATGATGCTGGTGAATTTAATATGTCTGATTCTATTAAAACAGCTAGTGATATGCAGGAGATGGTAAAAAAACAGTTAAAAAAACAAGGTATAGGTAAGGTTAAAAGATGGTTCTATACTATTGGAATTCCTAAATTAGGTAGATGGAAAAAGCGATAAATAAAAAAGCCGAGCATTTGCTCGGCTTTTCTTTTTTATGTGGAAATTGATTAGTTAATTCCTATAAGTTCTACTTCAAATACTAAAGTTTCTCCTGGACCAATTAAACCTCCTGCACCTCTATCTCCATAAGCTAATGCTGAAGGTATAGTTAGTTTCCATTTATCACCAACACTCATTAATTGTAAAGCTTCAGTCCATCCTGGAATAACTTGAGTTACGCCAAATTGTGCAGGCTCTCCTCTGTCTACTGAGCTATCAAATACAGTTCCGTCAGTAAGCATACCATGATAATGTACAGTAACTTGGTTTTCAGTAGTTGGTTTAGCACCATTTCCTTCAGTCATTACTTCATATTGTAATCCGCTTTCAGTTGTTATTACTCCTTCTTTAGCAGCATTTTCAGCAAGGTATTCTGATCCTGCTTCTCCTGCTTTTGCGCTTTTTTCAGCAGCTAATTTCCCGAAATAATCTTGCAATACTTGCATGCTTTCTTCTTCCGAAATATCTAAATCATTTCCTGCAAATACATCTTTAAATGCTTTTGCTACTGCATTTGCATCAATAGTATCTAGTCCTTGTGCTTTAACTCCTGTTGCCACATTTACGCCTAAACTGTAACTTACTTTTTCCATTTCTGTTTCTGGTGTTTTGTCAGTTGCATCATTAGAGCATGAGCTCAAAACAATCGCAAAACCAACGATTAATAATTGTAATGTTTTATTCATAATAGTAATTTTTAAAAGATTTGTAAAATTTGTTGGCAAAACTACAATTATTGTTCGCTTTTCCTTGAAAATAAGAAGTTCATTTTTCTATATTTGGCTTTTGGAAAATTAAAAAATAATAAATGGAAGTAATAAAAACCCCAATAGAAGGTTTACTAGTTATAAAGCCTAAAATTTTTGGAGATAATAGAGGGTATTTCTTTGAAAGTTGGAGTGAAGAATCCTTTGCTGAAAATGGTTTGAATTTGGATTTTGTTCAGGATAATCAGTCTCTTTCAAGTAAGGGGGTGTTAAGAGGTTTGCATTTTCAGAACCCACCTTTTGCGCAAGGTAAATTAGTGCGAGTTATAAAAGGAGCTGTATTAGATGTTGTGGTAGATATCAGAAAAGAATCTTCCACTTATGGACAGCATTTTTCAATTGAACTTAATGAAGAAAATAAAACTATTTGTTGGATTCCACCTGGTTTTGCTCATGGTTTTATTACACTTGAGGATGATACAATTTTCACTTATAAATGTACAGGAGTTTATAATTCAGCATCTGAGGAGGCGTTGCTTTGGAGTGATAAAGATTTAAATATTGATTGGGGAGCTATAAGCCCATTGGTCTCTGATAAAGATTTAGTTGCAGGAAGTTTTAAGAATTTTAAAAGTCAATTTTAATATGCAGAAAAGATACATTTATTTTTTAGGATCATCATTTTTGATTCTTGCCTTTGCTCAGCTTTTTATTTATTCAAGTGAATTATGGAGTGATGATGAGTTGCATCAGCAACAGTTTAATACTAAATACGGAATTTTTGCAATTTTACAGCCTCAAGGTTTGAGTTTTGCAGGTGAAGAAATTCCAATAAATTCTCCAGAAATTTGGGAAAGAGTTGATAAGGAACTACTTAAAAACACCTATTGGCAGTCTAATACTATGCTATTTTTTAAAAAAGCAAATAAGTATTTTCCAATTATTGAACCTATCTTGAAAAAGAATAATATCCCTGATGATTTTAAGTACTTAGCTCTAATTGAAAGTGGATTGGATAATGTGGTTTCTCCTGCGGGAGCAGCTGGTTTTTGGCAAATTTTAAAAGGCACAGCTCGTGAGCATGGTTTAGAAGTGAATTCAGCTATTGATGAACGTTATAATTTAGAAAAATCTACTCAGGTTGCGTGTGAATATTTGAATGATGCTTATGCTAAGTTTGGGAGTTGGACTATGGCAGCAGCTTCCTATAATATGGGAAAAAATGGTGCTCGCAGAAGAATAGCCGAACAAGGGACAAATAATTATTATAACTTGCACCTAAATTCAGAAACAGGAAGATATCTATTTAGAATTATCGCAGTTAAAGATATTATGAAAAACCCTAAGAGATATGGGTTTATGTTTCGTGAAAAGGATTTGTATACAATGCCTAACTATAAAACTATAGAGGTGAATTCTACTATTGCTAATTTAAGTGATTTTGCAATATCAAACGGAATAAATTATAAACTGTTAAAGCAGTTTAATCCTTGGCTGAGAACTTCTTCTTTGCCTGATAAATCAAGAAAAAAGTATTTTTTAAAAATTCCAACTAATACTGATTTATTAGTGTTTGATGATTTGGAAACTCAATCATATTCAGAAGAGTAGTATGACAAGTCAGAAAGATAAAATATCAATTTATGGGGCTCGGGTTCATAATTTAAAAAATGTAAATCTTCAAATCCCTAGAAATAAACTTGTGGTATTTACAGGTAAAAGTGGGAGTGGAAAATCATCATTAGCTTTTGATACTATTCATGCAGAAGGACAAAGACGATATTTAGAAACCTTTAACGCCTATGCTCGTCAGTTTTTAGGAAATATGGAGCGTCCAGAAGTAGATAAGATTACAGGATTGAGTCCTGTTGTTGCTATTGAACAAAAGACTACTTCCAAAAACCCAAGATCCACAGTAGGAACAATTACTGAAATTTATGATTATTTGCGTCTGCTCTACTCCAGAGTAGGAACAGCTTATTCGTATACCTCAGGAAAAAAAATGGTGCGCTTTACTGATGAGCAGATTTTAGATTTAATACAATTAGATTTTAAGGATAAACCTATTAATGTTTTGGCGCCTATTGTCCGCTCTCGAAAAGGACATTATGCAGAGCTTTTTCATCAGTTAGCCAAAAAAGGATACTTAAAAGTTAGAGTGGATGGTGAAATTATTGATATAACCCCATCTCTAAAGTTGGATAGGTATAAAACGCATGATATTGAAGTAGTTATTGATCGTTTAAAAGTAACTGAACCAAATAGTAAACGTCTAATTGCTTCTTTGAAATTAGCAATGGAAGATGGTGACGGTGTAATGATGGTGATTGAGAAATCAGCTACAACGCCAAGGTATTTTTCAAGAGCGTTAATGTGTCCTGATACAGGAATTGCTTATAAAAATCCTGAACCAAATTCTTTTTCTTTTAACTCTCCCAAAGGAGCCTGTAAAGTGTGTAATGGCCTAGGGAAATTTAAGATTGTAGATGAAGAAAAAATATTACCAAATAAGGAGTTAAGCATTAATAAAGGAGGGATAGCTCCAATTGCAAATCGTAAATCAGATTGGATATTAGGGCAGATTGAATTGATTGGAAAGAAGTTTGATTTCACTTTAAATACTCCTATTGATAAAATTCCAAAGGAAGGAATTGATGCAATATTATATGGGATTACTGAAAACCTTAAAGTGAAATTAAAGTCAGCAGGAATTTCCAAAACGTATAAATTACATTTTGATGGGATTGTTAATTTTATTGAGGAGCAATTTAAATTAGCATATGTAAAATCTATCGAAAAGTGGGCAGGTAAATATATGTCCGAACACGATTGTAAAAGCTGTAATGGGAGTAGGTTAAATATTGAATCGTCTCATTTTAGAGTGGCCGATAAAAGCATTAATGAAGTCTCAAACTTGGATATTTCTTCATTTGCAATCTGGGTGCTGACTATTGAGAAATCATTAAATGAGAATGAGTTGAAAATTGCAAATCAGATTGTAAAAGAGCTGACTAAGCGTTTGCAATTTATTATTGATGTGGGATTGTCTTATCTTTCTTTAAACAGAAGTTCAAAAACATTAAGTGGTGGTGAGGCGCAAAGGATTCGTTTGGCAACTCAAATTGGAACACAACTAACTAATGTTCTTTATATACTTGACGAGCCTAGCATAGGGTTACATCAAAGGGATAATTTGAAATTGATAAATTCTTTAAAGAAATTACGTGATATTGGAAACTCAGTTATTGTGGTTGAACATGATAAGGATATGATTAAGTCAGCTGATTTTATTGTTGATTTGGGTCCTGGAGCTGGAGTGCATGGTGGGGAAGTAGTTTCTGAAGGTGATTATCAAACTATCCTAAATGACAATCATATTACTGCTGACTATTTGAATGGTACTCAAAAAATTGAAGTGCCTAAAAAGAGAAGAAAAGGAAATGGAAAGACCTTAACGCTTAGAGGGGCTAGAGGAAATAACTTAAAGAGTATAGATGTTGAGATTCCATTGGGGTTGTTGTGTTGTGTTACGGGAGTATCAGGAAGTGGAAAGTCAACTCTAATAAACGGAACTCTGTACCCTATTTTGAATAAGCATTTTTATAGAGGGGAAAAAGAGCCTTTACCGTATAAAAGTATTGACGGTTTAGAGCATTTGGATAAGGTTATTGAGGTGGATCAGTCCGCTATTGGTCGTACTCCAAGGTCTAATCCAGCTACTTATACGGGTGTGTTTTCTGATATTAGAACTTTGTTTTCGAATCTTCCAGAGTCTAAAATTAGAGGATATAAAGTAGGGCGTTTTTCGTTCAATGTTGTTGGTGGTAGATGTGAAGGCTGTAAAGGTGGGGGAATGAAAACTATAGAAATGAACTTTTTGCCTGATGTTGAGGTGCATTGTGAGGATTGTAATGGAAAACGCTATAATCGTGAAACTTTAGAAGTTCGTTTTAAAGGAAAATCAATTTCTGATGTATTGAATTTAACCATTAATCAAGCGGTTGAGTTTTTTGAGGCGATTCCATCTATTTATCGTAAAATAAAAACCTTGCAAGATGTTGGTTTAGGCTATATTACTTTAGGTCAATCAGCAACTACTGTAAGTGGTGGTGAAGCGCAAAGAATCAAATTGGCATCTGAACTTTCTAAAAGAAGCACAGGTAATACTTTTTATATTTTAGATGAACCGACTACAGGCTTGCATTTTGAAGATGTAAAAGTTTTTCTAAAAGTAATTGATACTATAATTGATAAAGGAAATACGGTATTAATTATTGAACATAATTTGGATGTAATTAAGATGGCAGACCATATTATTGATATTGGTAAAGAAGGTGGAGATAAAGGAGGGCAGCTAATTTGTAACGGAACTCCAGAAAGTATCGTTAAATGCAAGGATAGTTACACGGCTAAATACCTAAAAAGTGAATTGATTTAAATTCACTATATTAGTGGCTTAAATTAAAAGAGATTGAGTATGAATACAGATGAGAAAAAAATTAGGAGAGCTTTTAAAGAAAAAAACTGGAATGCCATAAAAACCTCCGATTCATGGCAAATTTTTAAAATTATGTCAGAGTTTGTTCAGGGGTTTGAAACCATGTCTAAAATCGGACCTTGTGTTTCCGTATTTGGATCGGCTCGTACAAAGCCTGATAATAAATACTACAAACAAGCTGAAGAAATTGGTTACTTGCTTACTCAAAGTGGTTATGGTGTTATCTCTGGTGGTGGGCCAGGTATTATGGAAGCAGCTAATAAAGGTGCAGCCAGAGGTGAGGGGAAATCAGTAGGTTTGAATATTGAGCTTCCATTTGAACAATCTTCCAACCCCTATATTGATAATGATAAGTTGATTAATTTTGATTATTTCTTTGTTAGAAAAGTGATGTTTGTGAAATATGCACAAGGTTTTATAGTGCTCCCTGGTGGGGTAGGTACTTTGGACGAGCTATTTGAAGCCATTACTTTAATACAAACTCAGAAGATAGGGAAGTTCCCAATTGTACTGGTAGGTAAAGCCTATTGGGAGGGCTTGTTAGTCTGGATAAAAGAGGTTATGCTAGCGAAAGAACAAAATATCAGTATAGATGATTTAGATTTGTTTAATGTAGTGGATACGCCAGCAGAGGCAGTTGATATTATAAATGATTTCTATAAGAAATACACCTTAAAACCTAATTTTTAGGATATAGGGTGCATTCCTGATTTTTTTTCTATTTTTACGGCAATATAAAAATTACACTAATGAATCAATTTTTGAAAAAAGCGCTTGTTCTTTGTGCTTTAATATCTTCAACTTCTGTTTTTGCACAAAAAGGAAATTATGATGTAGAAGCAACCATTCCTTTTCAACCAATGTTTTCATTTGGAACAGCTTATCATAGTTTTCAGGGGGATATAATGGGTCCTGAATCTAACTCATTGTTAGGTAATATGGGATATAGATCTGGGATACGTTTAAATTTATCAGAAAATGTAGATGCCTCTTTGTTGTTCTCAAATACTAGTTTTTTTGAAAAAAATGAGGCTGTTAGTTTTGAATCGAATGTAGATGCAGTTGGTTTGCACTTTGGATATACTTTAAATAGTGTCTTTAAAAAATCTCGTATTAGTCCTTACTTAACTGCTGGTTTACAAAGTTTAAGTTTCAAAACATTAAATGAATCAAATCAGTCTAAATGGACAGATAGAGAATCAACAATTGCAATTCCACTTGGCTTAGGTTTGCGTTTAAATATTTCAGAGCGCATTGACTTAGATGCAACTATTAATTATACCATTGCTATGGGTGATATTGATAAATCAGTAGAAGATAATTCGGATAAATTTATTTCGGCTAACTTTACTGTTCACTATGATTTATTTACTCCAAAACCAAAAGAGAATGTTTATTTTGATGATAGTTACTATTCTGATGTTGATTTTCAAGCAATGGATATAGAGGATGAAGATGGCGATTTGGTAGCAGATGTTGATGATTATTGCCCTAGAACTCCAATTGGTGTTAAAGTAAGCCCGTTTGGTTGTCCATTAGATTCAGACAATGATGGTATTCCTGACTATATTGATCAAGAAATAAATACGTTAGAAGGAGCAGTTGTTGATGAAAAAGGAGTGCAATTAACTGATGATAAATACCGTAGTATGTATTCTGATTATGAAGCTGCTTCAAGAGAGTATGCTAATTTTTATAATGAAAATGAAATCAAGCGTGAGAATTATAAAACTACTGATGCGTATTTAATTGCAAAAGCAAATGCCTTTAATAAGGCTTATAATGATGGTGAAGTTTTTGATAACACTGTTGAGGGATTAAAATATAAAGTTAAGATTGGAGCCTTTAGTGATGTTGTTCCTGCTAATGTGATTAACAAATATTTAAGTTTAGATGACCTAGAAAGTATTCCTCAAGATGATGGAATGGTAATTTATGCTGTAGGAACTTATAATTCATTGGAAGATGCTTTAGGTAGGGAATATGAATTAGAGGCAAAAGGGTTTGATGAGACTTATATTTTGGTTGATAATAATGGAAGCGTTTCAAATTACGTGATTCCTGCCCCTGATCCAGAAATTGTTGAAGAAGAAAAGGTTGTTCTTCCTGTTTTTGAGAAAGTTGAAATTGAAAAAATAAAGGAGGAAAAAACGGTTGTTCCTTCTAATGAAACTACCTATAGAATTCAAATTGGAGCTTTTGATAAGGAATTGTCTGATAAGGTATTTGAAGGAGTTGATAATGTAGTTTCTTTTTCAGGAAAGGATGGTTTAGTTAGATATATGGCAGGTTCATTTACTGAATATAAAGATGCAATTAGCTATCAAGCGCAAATGAAGGCAAGAGGATTTGAAGATGCTTTTATTGTTACTTATAAGAATGGAGAGCGAATTAGTTTAAATGTTGCAATTAAGACAGAAAGAACTTCTGCTAAAGCTGAGGTAGTTATTGGGCAGGAAGTTACAAAACCTAATATTGAATTTATGGTTCAGATTTCAGTAGCTAAAGAATCATTATCAGCTGAAGACTTAACTAAAATGGCTAAGCTTGGAAATATAGAAAAGGAAGCAAAAGGTGAGGAAATGTATCTTTATTTTACTGGATCTTTCACTTCGCTGGAAGATGCTAATGTTCGTTTAGATGAAGCGAAATTAGCAGGATATTCAGATGCTTTTGTATTTGCGAAATTAGAGGGTGAAAGAATAACAATTGAACAAGCAATTGCATTTTTGAAATAACACAATTAGTAATATAAAAAAAGCCCGCAATTGCGAGCTTTTTTGTTTCTATATATTTGCTAAAACTATTCTTGTATCTGGTTTTTAGTTTTCTTACTTCCTTCATACACTTCAAATTTACGAAAACTACAATCTAGCTTTCCATTCATTACTCTTATTTTTCTTGAAGGGCGTAGGCCAATAAACTTCATGTTTTCTATATCTGAAGAAATAATCCAGATACCACATCCTTCATACTTATGTTTTAAAGTTGTTCCTACTTTTTCATAAAAATCATTAACGCCAAGCTCTATTCGCTCTCCATAAGGAGGATTAAACATTACAAAAGTTCCTGGAGCTACTTCAGTTTCAAAAAAGTCAGTTTTTGTAACCTTGATGTTGTCATACAATAAAGCATTGTCAATATTTTCTCTGCTGATGCGTACTGCCTTTTGAAAATTATCACTTCCAGTAATTTCCCCGTAATAATGAGTCTCTTTTTCTAAAGATATTTCTTTTATCTTTTCCCAAAGTTCTTCATCATAATCTTTCCAACTTTCAAATCCGAATCTTTCTCGAAAAATATTAGCTGGAATATTGTGTGCTATAAGGGCTGCTTCAATCAATAAAGTACCACTTCCACACATTGGGTCATGAAAATTAGCAATTCTATTCCAATCACTTAGTAGGATTAATCCTGCAGCTAAAACTTCATTCATTGGAGCCATTACAGCATCCGATTTATATCCTCTTTTATGAAGTGAATCACCAGAGCTATCTAGTGAGACAGTACAAGTATGCTTTGCAATATGTAAGTTGATACTTACGTCTGGCGTTTCAGGATCAACATTGGGGCGCTTGTCAAATTTCTTTCTAAAAGTATCAGCAATAGCATCCTTCATTACTAATGAAGCGTATTTACTATGAGTGAAAACCTCAGAATGAGTTGTTGCATGAGTAGCAAAAGTGGCGTCTAAATCAAAAATTTCAGTCCAATCAATTTCACATAATTTCCGGTACAATTCTTTTTCATCATGTGCCTGAAAGTGCGCAATGGGTTTTAATATTCGTAAAGCAGTCCTTAAGTTAAGGTTCGCTTTATACATAAATCCTTTATCTCCTTTAAAGCTTACGGCTCTATTTATAGTTTGGATATTCTGTGCACCTAATTTTCTAAGCTCTTCAGCTAGTATTTCTTCTAAGCCAAACATTGTTTTGGCTAGCATATAAAAATTTTCATCTTTCATTCGGCAAAGGTAATGCTTATTACGTTAAAGATTTCCTTAGATTTGTTCAAATTAATTTCGCTTATGAATATTGCAAACCTTGATTGGATTATAATCATTTCTTTTTTATCAATTACTTTGTTAATTGGATTGATCGTATCTAGGAAATCAGGAGAAAACTCATCTGAATTTTTTCTTTCTGGTAGAAATATGCCTTGGTGGTTATTAGGAATTTCTATGGTAGCAACTACTTTTTCAACTGATACACCTAATTTAGTGACGGATATTGTTAGGAATAATGGTGTAGCAGGAAATTGGGTATGGTGGGTATTCTTGCTTACAGGATTGTTAACTGTCTTTGTTTATGCTAAACTATGGCGAAAATCAAATGTAAATACTGATATCGAATTTTATGAAATGCGTTATTCTGGTAAGCCTGCAAAATTCTTAAGAGGTTTTAGAGCATTATATTTAGGTGTTATATTTAATGTGTTGGCTATGGGAGGAATTTCATTAGCTGCTATTAAAATTGGGCAAGTCATGTTAGGACTTACCGCTTTTGAAACCATTGGGATTGCAGGTGCAATTACTGTTCTGTTCAGTACAATGGGGGGGTTTAAGGGGGTGGTGTATACTGACTTTCTTCTCTTTTTTGTGGCTATGGCGGGGTCAATTGGTGCAGCTTATTATTTAGTGAATATGCCTGAAATTGGTGGAATTCAAGCTTTAATTACACATCCTAATGTAGCGGATAAAATTTCTATGCTGCCTGACTTTAGCAATACCGAACAACTTATTATGTTGCTAATTATTCCCCTTGCTGTACAGTGGTGGTCTGCTTGGTATCCTGGTGCTGAACCAGGTGGTGGTGGATATATTGCACAAAGGATGTTAGCTGCTAAGGATGAAAACCATGCAATTGGTGCAACTTTATTTTTTAATATTATGCATTATGCTTTTCGTCCTTGGCCTTGGATTTTAGTAGCATTGGCATCATTGGTTGTTTTCCCTGATATTGCTAGTATTCAAGAAGCCTTTCCAGCTGTGAGTGAGGATAAGTTGGGGCATGATTTAGCTTATTCGGCTATGCTGACTAAGTTGCCAACTGGTTTGTTGGGATTGGTTTTAGCTTCTTTAATTGCTGCATATATGTCTACTATTTCTACCCATCTGAATTGGGGAGCATCTTATATTGTAAATGATTTTTACACACAACAAATTAATCCCACTGCTACTGAAAAGCAAAAGGTAAATGTAGGGCGTTTATCTACCGTTATTTTGTTTTTAGCTTCTGCTGCTTTGGCTTTGTTATTAACCAATGCATTACAGTTATTTGATTTCATCTTGATGTTTGGTGCAGGAACTGGTCTTATTTTTATCCTTAGATGGTTTTGGTGGAGAATAAATGCTTGGAGTGAAATCTCAGCTATTTTTGTCTCAGGAATAGTTTCAATATTATTCAATATGAAAATTGTATCTTCTGTTCTGTTTGGTGAAACGGCACTAATGCCAGAGTATATGAAATTCCCAATGGTAGTACTGATTACTACTGTTGTTTGGCTTGTTGTAACTTTTGCTACTCCAGCTGAGGATAAGGAAGTATTGCTTAGTTTCTATAAAAAAACAATTCCTGGAGGCCCAGGTTGGAAGGCTATAGTGGGCAATGAGCAAATTGAAAGTAAAGGTTGGTCAGTTCCTTCAGGAATTTTGGCTATGCTTTTAGCTTTAGCTATGATTTACTGTTTGCTTTTTGCAACTGGATATTTTATTTATGGAAACTTACTATTAGCAGGAATTCTTTTGTTAACTGCTTTAATTGCTGCTTATTTTCTTTTTAGAATTTGGGATAGAATAAAAGTTAAGGTATTCTAGAAGTTGATTACTTTATCCTTATTTTTGCAGAATGGAAAATTTTAAAGCATTAGGAGTAAAACCTGATTTTATTAAGGGATTAAATGATTTAGGAATCATTAGTCCAACACAAATTCAACAGCAAGTTATCCCTTTGTTACTAGATGGAAATACTGATTTGGTTGGACAAGCTCAAACAGGAACAGGAAAAACTGCTGCTTTTGGCTTGCCACTTTTACATAAAATTGATCCTAAAAAAGATTATGTACAAGGTTTAATCCTGTGTCCTACTCGTGAATTAGGACAGCAAGTTGCTAAGCAATTGTTTAGATATACAAAATATTCAGATAAAATTTTTACTGAGTCAGTTTATGGTGGAGAAAAAATTGACAAACAAATAGCAAATTTAAAAAGGACTACACATATAGTAGTAGCAACTCCTGGTCGATTGATTGATTTAGTGAATCGTAAAGCAGTTGACTTAAGTAAAGTAAAAACGGTTATCTTGGATGAAGCAGATGAAATGCTAAGTATGGGTTTCAAAAAAGAATTAGATGAAATATTGAGTTTTCTTCCTGAAGCACAAAGTAAATGGCTGTTTTCAGCAACTATGCCACAAGGAATTAAGCAAATTGTTAATGAACACATGAGTCCTTCGGCACACAGAATTACCGTGAGTGGTAGTAATGTAGTTAATTCGAAAATTGAACATAAATTTGTGCATTGTGAAGATACGGAGAAGTTTCATGTTCTCTTGCAATTTTTGAACTCTGTAAAGGGGCAAAGAGGAATTGTTTTTTGTAGAACTAGAAATACTGCTAAAAAAGTAGCATCTCAGCTTATAGCTAAAAATGTTGCTGCTGATGCCATTCATGGTGATTTGTTGCAAAAAGAAAGAGATAAAGTAATGCGTGCTTTTAAGAATGAAAGCTTAAGTATTATTGTAGCTACTGATATTGCTGCAAGAGGAATTGATGTTGCTGATTTAACTTTTGTAGTCCATTTCCAACTCCCTGACCAAGATGAATACTATACACATAGAAGTGGTAGAACTGCTCGTGCTGGTAAAGAGGGAGTCTCTTTAGTTTTAGCAAACGGTTATGATGTTAGGACGATTAGAGAATATGAGAAAAACTTAAAGATTTCTTTTTCTCAAATTAAATCTGTTAAGTAGTTAGACTTGCTATAATTTCTTTTATTGGAAGTATTTTTTTAGTGTATTCAATGGAAGGCCCTGCGCACCAAACCGTTTTATAAGTACTACTAAATGCTGCTTTTTCTACTGATTTCATGCCTTTAAAGTAGGTAATCATCTTTACCCATTTCTTTATTCTCTTGTTTTTACTCATCAGTTGTTCCAACCAATTCTGTGTTGTTCCTGTTTGCTGTACATAAGGTGTGTTAATTACCGTACAAGGTGTTCCAGAAATCTTTGTAGTGAATACAATATCCTCTTTTCCATAATCTACACAGGCATTTTTGTATTCTTCTGAAATATGCGCTTCCTCACAAGCAATAAAAGGAGATCCAATTGAAAGTCCGGCAGCACCTAATTCCATAATCTTATTAACCCCATCTTTTGTACCAATTCCTCCTGCTGATATTACAGGAATACTGCAATGTTTATTCAGTAGTGGGATAATTTCTTCTGGTGTTAGTTTTCCTGCATGTCCTCCAGCGTTACTGTTGACAGCAATTACGGCATCTGCTCCTAATTGCTCTACCTTTACTGCATATTTTTCTTCTACTACATCACAAAATACTTTTATTCCTTTGGGTTTGCATAATTCAATCACTTGCTTTGGGCTCCCCAATGAGGTGATAATAAAATCTATTTCTAATTCAACACAAGTTTTTAATTGTTGCTGCATCTTTATGTTGGATTTGTTGACAATCAAGTTGATACCTAATCCTTTGCTTGTTGTGTTAGCTCTTATCTCCTGTATTGCTTCTCTGAAAAGAGTATCATTTCTGTAATTTAAGGCAGGTATACATGCCGCAATTCCTGAGTTCATTGCTTCAATCATCATTTTGGTATTAGTAACCAAAAACATTGGAGCCATTATTATTGGATATTTAACATCTAATAACTCATTAAGGGGTGTCTTCTTCATTGTAATTTATTATGCGTGCATAAAATTAAAATTTATATCTTAATTGAAGTTTTATTTCGGTCATTTTATTTCCCTCTATTTCATCCCAACCGCTTTTTAATACTTCCCTGTCACTATATGTAGTTTGTGCAATTCTTAGCCAAAAATCCAAATTTTGAATGATATTACATTTGGCTACCAAGTAAATTTTATTTCCTTTTCCATAATAAGCAGGTATTGAGTAGCCATATAATACATCACTTTCATAGGCATAAATTCGGCTGTCATAAGTGGTAGTATTGAATAGTACATAACGGCTACTAAAAGTAATTTTCCCAAACAATGGTTTGTATTTTATATCCTGATAAAACATATAGCCGTTTTCCTTCTCATTGTTTAGAATAGTAGTTGTGCTTTCTACTCTGTTGGAAAAAGTCCAATTTTCTCCTTCTTTGTAACTGATATGAAATCTAAAATTATCTTTTCTCTTACCACTAATGTTGGATGATTCTGCAAGTGTCTCTTCTTTGTTTTCTGATTTGTAGCGCATATACATTTTAATTGCTCTACTAATCTTGTAATCTGCCTGCAAAAGGTAATCATTTCCTTTTGTTGGGGCGTCTACTCCAAATCGCAACCATGGAAATTCATAATTATCAGCATATCCTTTTATTTTAAATTTATGATTTGGTGTGAATTCTATTCCAAAATAGAGCCCTTTTTCATTTTGAGAACTTCTTTCAGCAAATGCATTAGCGTACTCACTTTGATAATCCTTTTCATAGTCTCTATATAGTAAGGATACTGATAAGGTTTTGTCAAGCCCCAACATTACCCCATTGATGTGTGCAATCCCTCCATTCTTGCTTTTTCCAACTTCCCCAAAAAAGTTCATGTTTTTATACAAATACTGATAATCTAACCCAAAATTTTGATTGCTATTTCCACTAAAATCAAACTGATTATAAGTGTAAATGGATTTTGTATATTCACCTTCAACCTTAGTGAGGTAATAAGAACCACCAATATTAAGTTTGTTTATATTATAGTTAGCATGTACTCCATAATGATTTTGTAAGATTATATTTTTATCTAAAAGTTCACTTTCTGTTCTATGCATTCCTGTTCCTTGAATAGAGGAAAATGCAAGTTCATCATTATCTAAAGTGTCAATTATATTTGCATCTACTTTATGGGAGGAGTAAAATGCAATCAATTCAAAGTTTTTAAGGGGCTCAATTTGAATTGCCGTCCCTCTAAAAAACAAATTTTCTGCTGCTGCTGTATGAGCTTTTATCAAATTTCCGCTTTTCTGAATATTAATTACTTCTGATGATTTTCCAAAACTCATACCACTTTGCATAACTAAACCTTGTCCAAAATTCATTTGATAGTCACCAATAATGAGATTCTTTATTTTACCAATTTTTTTTACTTGTAAATGTGCTGAGTAAAAGTCAAAACCATAAGGTTGATTTGAACCTAAAAAATTTTCTCCAGCATCTTTTTCAGCTGTTATTCCAGCTTGCAAATAATTGTTTTTTAGTCTGTATTTAAAGTAAGTTCTATGTGAGTTCCCAAGGTAGTGTTTCTTATTTTCTTCATCAGGGACGTAGCCTTTCTGTTGTTGTAAATAAAATTGATTTCTAATGATTACATATTGATTAATATTTGCTAGAAGTTGTTTGCTGTTTACCTGTGTCTTTATACTAATGAATGGAAGTAAATTCTGAATTGTTTGCACATCAAAACCTGCAATAGTTTGTAATTCCAAATAGGAGAGTAGTTTTCCGTTTTTGTCAATATGCGCTAAGAGTTTGTTAATTTGATAAGCATTCAAAAAGTATAAATCTCTTAGTTCTTCTTTTGTTGTCTTATTTAAATTTATTGGGTTTTCGGCAAAATAATAAAGTGCTTCATGTAATTCTGAATAATCTAATTCATCTTCATTCTCTTCTGCAATTTGCTCAATTATCTCTTCTAATAGAAGGTTGTTTCCTTGTGAAAATCCATTTTTAAATATTAATAGCAATGCAAATATTATAATGAGCTTTCTCATTTTTTAGAATCTACTACTTACTGAAAGTTGAGGAGAATACCCTAAGTCTTGGTGTTTATTTACTGAAACATCAATTTCTATTTTACTTAAAGTATATCCTACTCCAAAGGAATTTTTTGTTGGATTGGTACTCAACCCTGTTCTTAGGGCAATTTCTTTTATGATTTTGTATTCAACACCAAGGTGTAAACTTCCGTTTTGATTACTTTCTAGATGCCCTTCAGTAAAAACACTGACTTTTTGGTTTGCATTATAGCGTAATCCTATCTTGAAAAGAGAGGGGATATTTTCTTCTTCATTTAGCTTTACTGTTGTAGGATTGAAAATATGTGCGCCTAATACTAACTCTCTGTTGAGTTGTTTTTGTATTCCAATTTCAAAGGTAAAATTATGTAGATTATTTAAATTTTCATTTATATAGGTTCCTAAATAGTCTAGTTGCACTCCAATATTGAAGCTCGGGCTTAATTTCTTTCCAAAAGCTAATCCAATTTTAGTTTCATTGTAAAGCTCAAACCCGAAATAGTTTAGGTTTAGTCCTATAACTCCTCCATATATTGGAATGGCGCAAGCGACTGTATGGTTATTTAGTTCATTCAGTAGGAATTGTTTTTTAGATCCTATTCCAAAAACAAATTTATTGATGCTTGCTAGTCCAGCTTGGTTTTCAAGATTACTCCATACAGTAGTTTGTGTTAGTCCGCAACTCCCTAATGAATTAGTTTTTGCATCCAAACTCTGGGCAATACTATTCTGGATGAATAGTAATTGTAATATGAATATAAAAAAGGACCTCATTTGAGGCCCTAAGATAATAAAATTATTGTACTCTGTAAGAGTATTCATGGCTAGCCAAATCATTATTGGCTTTTACTATTTTCTCCTTCAGTTTTTCTTTGTAGTTGTGAACCTTACTATGAATTTCTTCATTGTCTGTAGCTAAAATCTGAGATGCTAATATTCCTGCATTTAAAGCCCCGTCTAATCCAACAGTTGCTACAGGTATTCCAGGAGGCATTTGTAATATTGAAAGTATAGAGTCCCATCCATCAATTGAAATGGATGATCGGCACGGAACTCCAATAACTGGTACAGTTGTGAATGCTGCAACTACTCCTGGTAAATGTGCTGCTCCTCCTGCACCAGCAATAATTACTTTTATTCCATTTTTTCTTGCATTGCTTGCGAATTCCTCAACCATCTGCGGCGTTCTGTGTGCTGATAAAGCATTTATCTCAAATGGAATCTCCATGTCATTTAAAAACTCTGCTGCCTTTTTCATTACTGGCATGTCAGATGTGCTACCCATAATTATACTAACTGTTGCTTTCATATCTTTTGATTTTTTATAGTGCAAATATATTGTTTATTATATTCTACTGCTTAGTCTATGCTTATTGATTTCGTCATTTTTAATGACACATTATATATATAGGAGTTTCTATCCTTTTCCCTTTTCGTTTTCTTTATATATTATTAGGATGATACTATTCTACTGCTTAGTCTATGCTTATTGATTTCGTCATTTTTAATGACACATTATATATATAGGAGTTTCTATCCTTTTCCCTTTTCGTTTTCTTTATATATTATTAGGATGATACTATTCTACTGCTTAGTCTATGTTTATTGATTTCGTCATTTTTAATGACACATTATATATATAGGAGTTTCTATCCTTTTCCCTTTTCGTTTCTTTATATATTATTAGGATGATACTATTCTACTGCTTAGTCTATGCTTATTGATTTCGTCATTTTTAATGACACATTATATATATAGGAGTTTCTATCTTTTCCCCTTTTCGTTTTCTTTATATTTTATTAGGATGATACTATTCTACTGCTTAGTCTATGTTTATTGATTTCGTCATTTTTAATGACACACTTATATATATAGGAGATTCTATCCTTTTCCTTAATTCGTTATATTTTGATTAAGATGACACTTAAATATATATATTAATCTTGTTTATTGTATGTGAGATCTGTTTTTGGGTTTATGATTATATGTATATTGGCTATAAAGCCATAGTAATTTAATGAATTTGATGGTTTCCTCCTTTATTTAAAGCATGTTGTTGAATGATATTATGGATATACTAGTTATTATTGGCTCCATTTTTGAAATTTGGCAATGATAAAACACCTATAAAGACTATTCTTAAACTACATATAACTTCTTTTTACCTGATGTTTTAATATGTTTAGATGTTTTAATGCTTTTTAGGATATTGTAATTAGGCTAAAAAACACATTTAATATTTTAAAATCGACTACTTGTAATCGGTATTCCTGCTGTTTTCAGGGGTATTGACAATTATATCTATGTTATTGCCTGATATATTTACTATCTAACTATCATGAAATCAGAGTCTAATATATGAATTTACTGTAAGGCGATATTTTATTTTAATTTTCTTTGATTATTTTGTGTGAGAATAAAATCGGTATATATTTGCAACCGCTTTTTGAGAGAAAAACAGTTCTTTAAAATATTTAAGTTTAAAATCTTTTTTAATTAAAAGTTGCAGGAGTTAAAAGTATTACTATTTTTGCAGCCGCTTTTTGAAGGAATTAAAACTTACTTATTAGTAAGAACAAAAAAAGTTTCAAAATAAATTGCCAGATAATATAAACATATTATATTTGCAAACCTTTTTGAAAAACAGTTCATTGAATTATTGAAGATAGAATTAAATAACATCCAATTACAGTCAATTACAAATTTTTATACAACGAAGAGTTTGATCCTGGCTCAGGATGAACGCTAGCGGCAGGCCTAACACATGCAAGTCGAACGGTAACATAAGAGCTTGCTCTTGATGACGAGTGGCGCACGGGTGAGTAACGCGTATGCAATCTACCTATAACTGAGGGATAGCCCAGAGAAATTTGGATTAATACCTCATAACATTATTATTTGGCATCATTTAATAATTAAAACTCCGGTGGTTATAGATGAGCATGCGTTCTATTAGCTAGTTGGTGAGGTAAGAGCTCACCAAGGCTACGATAGATAGGGGGCCTGAAAGGGTGATCCCCCACACTGGTACTGAGACACGGACCAGACTCCTACGGGAGGCAGCAGTGAGGAATATTGCACAATGGAGGAAACTCTGATGCAGCCATGCCGCGTGCAGGATGAAGGCCCTATGGGTTGTAAACTGCTTTTTTACAAGAAGAAACCTTGGTACGTGTACCAACTTGACGGTATTGTAAGAATAAGCACCGGCTAACTCCGTGCCAGCAGCCGCGGTAATACGGAGGGTGCAAGCGTTATCCGGATTTATTAGGTTTAAAGGGTTCGCAGGCGGAATTTTAAGTCAGTGGTGAAAGCCTACAGCTCAACTGTAGAACTGCCATTGAAACTGATATTCTTGAGTATAGATGAAGTGGGCGGAATATGTCATGTAGCGGTGAAATGCATAGATATGACATGGAACACCAATTGCGAAGGCAGCTCACTAAACTATTACTGACGCTCATGAACGAAAGCGTGGGGAGCAAACAGGATTAGATACCCTGGTAGTCCACGCCGTAAACTATGATCACTAGATGTTGGCGATATATTGTCAGTGTTTTAGAGAAATCGTTAAGTGATCCACCTGGGGAGTACGTTCGCAAGAATGAAACTCAAAGGAATTGACGGGGGCCCGCACAAGCGGAGGAGCATGTGGTTTAATTCGATGATACGCGAGGAACCTTACCAAGACTTAAATGTATTTTGACAGGTTGAGAAATCAACTTTTCTTCGGACAATTTACAAGGTGCTGCATGGTTGTCGTCAGCTCGTGCCGTGAGGTGTCGGGTTAAGTCCCATAACGAGCGCAACCCCTATTTTTAGTTACCAGCGAGTCATGTCGGGAACTCTAGAAAGACTGCCTGTGTAAACAGTGAGGAAGGTGGGGATGACGTCAAATCATCACGGCCCTTATGTCTTGGGCTACACACGTGCTACAATGGTCACTACAGTGGGCTGCCATCTGGCAACAGAGAGCAAATCCATAAAGGTGATCCCAGTTCGGATCGGAGTCTGCAACTCGACTCTGTGAAGTTGGATTCGCTAGTAATCGTATATCAGCAATGATACGGTGAATACGTTCCCGGGCCTTGTACACACCGCCCGTCAAGCCATGGAAGTTTGTGGTGCCTGAAGTCAGTAACCGTAAGGATCTGCCTAGGGTAAAACAGATAACTAGGGCTAAGTCGTAACAAGGTAGCCGTACCGGAAGGTGTGGCT
>Ga0308010_1000358_pt1:0-5000 | contig 32577 bp, 24 predicted proteins | sample Neamet129_FD_202368 | JGI IMG/M metagenome (GOLD analysis project Ga0308010, IMG submission 202368) | Marine microbial communities from water near the shore, Antarctic Ocean - #129 | ecosystem: Environmental > Aquatic > Marine > Unclassified | place: Southern Ocean | collected 2014-07-24 | reverse complement strand
CATCATGAAAATTAAAACAATCTTTAGGTGTGTAATCAAAACGACCCATAGCTGCAAACATATAATCACGATAATTATCAAAGCCAGCATTTTTTGCAATTTTCTGTCTTAAAGCAATTAATTCATCAAATAAATTATCTAATGCTTTTTCATCTTGCAATCTTCTGCTACTTATATTATTATAAATTTCTTCTCTTTTAGCTCTATCAGTACTTTTTAATAATAGTGCAGCCTTTTGCATAGTCATCTTTTCGCCATCTACTTCAATTGACATTTTTGCTGAGATAGCTCCATATTCCTGTTGCTTTTCTTCCATAGTAGTGAACAAAGGGATATTCTCTTCTCTGAATATCTCAATTTGTTTTTTCACACTTCTTAAATAGATACGGTATTTTTCTTGGTCAAGGTCTTTTAAATAAGGACTGTTAACTAATTTTAAATTTAATTTATGAGAATAAGGTGCTGTATTTGGTGATATTTCTTTAATCCAAAATGAAAATCGTTCTCCTAATTCTTTGTCAGTAGTATCAATATTCATTTTGATATAACGCCAAGCCATATCTTCCTCTAAAACTGCAGAAAGTTCTGATTGATCTAACATCCATTGCTCTAACTCAAGAGCAGTAGAGATTTCCCTATCAACTAAGTTATCAAATAATGATTTAATTTTATCCCAAGAATTTATAACTAAATCTTCAGGAACAAATTTTCTTATTGGACGAGTTGGTACTTCAATTGTGCTTTCCATAATTATTATTTTTTAGGTGTAGATTTTTTCTTTGGACTTTTAACTTCTTTCTTCTCTACTTTAGGTAATTCAATTAATCCTTTTTTCTGCATAGCATTATACCATTGTATTACTTTCTTAATGTCAGAAATATAAACCCTTTCTTCATCATAATCAGCAAGAATTTCTCTGAAATAAGTAGTTAATTGATTGGTTGAAGATTTATGGTTTAAGGCCTGTTCTCCATTCTCCTTTTTTGCAATATCATCAAAAATTTCGGACAAAGGTTTTGTGTCATCATAAGTATATATTCCTATTTCTTCAAGCATATTTGCTTGATTGTCAGAATATAAAGGAGATTTTTTTCCATCCGTGAATGATTCAACAATTACTGTATTATTTCCTTTTGAAACTACTTTGTAAAGTCCTGGTTTACCAGCAACATTTATTATTCCTTCTAAATTCATATTTATAATTTTGGAATGCAAATGTATAATTTTTAATAAGATAACTTAAATTAGTTTTCTGAAATAAATTGTGTACTATTGGCATCTAGTATGAGTGTATTCAAAATTAAAAATAGAAAGGAAGTTTTTGCTTGGTCGTTATACGATTTCGCTAACCAGCCTTTTACAACTATTATTGTTACTTTTATTTACAGTGCTTTTTTTGTAAAAGTAATTGCTTCTAATGAGCAAGAAGGAACTTTTTTATGGACTAATGCAATTGCGATTACTGCTGTTGTAGTTTCTCTACTTTCCCCTATACTTGGTGCTTTGGCAGATAGAGGTGGCTATCGCAAGTTCTTTCTTATTCTTTCTACATTGACTTGTGCATTGTTTTCTATTTTATTGTATTTCCCAACTGAAGGTGAAGTGTATTATGCACTGACATGTTTTGTGATTGCAAATATTGCATTTGAAATGGGAAGTGTTTTTTGTAATTCGTATTTGCCTGACTTATCAAATTCTAAAAATATTGGTAGGATTTCAGGGTATGCTTGGGGGTTAGGGTTCGTAGGAGGTTTACTAGCTTTGTTTTTATCTCTATTCTTGTTTGACATTAATAATCCTGATGAGATTAGAAAGATAAATATTCTTGTTGGAGTTTGGTTTTTATTATTTAGTATTCCTACTTTCTTATTTGTGAATGACAAGAAAAGAGAAAAATTTAATAGAAATCATATTTATTCTTCTTTTCATTCTCTAAAGGATACATTTAAAAGTATTGCTAATTATAAAAAGATTTATAGATTTCTGATTGCTAGATTATTTTTTAATGATGGACTAATTACCATTTTCGCTTTAGGTGGAGTGTATGCTGTTGGTACTTTAGATTTTAGTTTTGAAGAAGTAATGATGCTTGGAATTGTATTAAACCTTTGTGCTGGTATTGGATCATTTTTGTTTGGATACATTGAAGATAAAATTGGTGCTAATAAGGTGATTAATATTTCTCTATTTATTTTAATTATAGCAACATTAATAGCATACCAATCTCCTGATACAAATCATCCGAAAGAATGGTTTTGGGTTGCAGGAGTCTTACTTGGTTTTATGATTGGTCCGAATCAATCTTGCAGTCGATCATTAATGGCAAGACTTACTCCAAAAGAAAAGCAAAATGAATTTTTTGGTTTTTTTGCACTTACAGGAAAAGCAACTTCATTCTTTGGTCCTTTGCTTTTTGGAATTATAACTAAATTTCATAGCCAGCAAATGGCACTTTGGGTCGTTGTTGTTTTATTATTGATAGGCCTTATTTTATTTAACAGACCAGATGATAAGCAAGCAGATATTAATTAGTTTTTTGTAGTTTTGCTTTATGATAAGATTACTCTTTTTATTTAGTTTGTTTGTTTTTACTTCATGTACTTGGAATGAACTTCCTGAAGTTGTTTGTGTGCCTGATGAGCAAGTATTCTTAGATTTAGTACAACCAATAATTGAGAGTAATTGTATGTCTTGTCATTCTACAACAGCTAATAGGCCTGCTGTTCTGGAAACTTATGATGGCGTAATTGACGCTTTAAGAAACTATTCCTTAAAAGAAAAAGTTATAAATCATGAAATGCCTCCTTATGGAGCTCCAGCATTAATTGATTCAGATATTATGATTATTCAAAAATGGGCAGATTGTGAATAAGTTAATTACTTTCATATTAATATTTTTTGTAACTAATATTTACTCTCAAAGGTTTATTACTAATGAAGCAGAAATTTCATTTTTTTCTGAAGCTCCTATAGAAGATATATCAGCAAAAAATAATAAAGTAAGTGCTGTTTATGATGCGGAGACTAATCAGTTAGTTTTTCAATTGAATATTTCTGATTTTATTTTCCCAAAATCATTAATGCAGGAACATTTTAATGAGAATTATTTAGAATCCGAAAAGTTTCCTAAAGCTTCTTTTTCAGGAATTATTGACGAACTTAATAAAGTATCAATAGCAACTGGGACTTTAAAAATTCATGGGGAATCCAATGCAGTAGAAGTGAAAGGGAGTTTAGTGAAAGGTAATGATAGTGTAATGATTGAAGCTGATTTTGCGATTCAACTTAAAGATTATAATATTAAAATTCCTAAAATAGTAATGTACAATATTGCTGAAGAGATTGAGGTTACTATTAAAGCAAAATTAAAAAAAATATAGATGAAGAGGATACTGTTAATATTGCTTTTTTCTCCTGTAATTATTTTTGCCCAAGATGATTTGATGCAGTTGTTAAGTGATGATTCAAATTACAAAATTAGTTCTTCTTTTAAAGGAGTGAAAATTGTAAATAGTCAATCCGTAGAGTTGGTGAGTAAAGGAGATTTACTTTTCTTGATTCAGCACAGATTCGGCACCTTAAACTCAGGAGCTTATAATTTTTATGGATTGGATAATTCGCAAGTTCGTTTTGGTTTGGATTATGGAGTGAATAATTGGTCTTCAATTGGTTTTGGTAGAAGTTCATTCTTAAAAACAATTGATGCAAATGCAAAATTAAAATTAGTGAACCAAAGTAAGGGTGAAAATTCCTTTCCTTTTGGCATTGTTTGGTATTCTTCTGCTTTCTTTATGCAATCAGTTTGGAAAGACATGCAAGCTGATGATTATCTTTTTTCGGATCAACTGAGCTATGCCCACCAAGTGTTGGTTGCTCGTAAGATTACTAGTGCTTTCTCAGTGCAGATAACTCCAACCTTAGTGCATAAAAATATTGTTAATCAAGGTGACGCTAATGACTTGCTGTCTGTTGGTTTAGGAGCAAGGCATAAATTAACTTCAAGAATTTCATTGAATGCAGAGTACTTTCTTCAATTAAAAAAGGAGAACAGTATTAATCCACTTTCCTTAGGTGTTGATATTGAAACAGGAGGTCATGTTTTTCAGTTACATTTAAGCAATTCTGCTGCCATGTTTGAGCGTGCTTTTATACATGAAACTAATGGGGATTGGTCTAATGGAGATATTTATTTTGGCTTTAATATTTCTAGAGTTTTTACACTTAAAAAATAGTTTATCAATAATCAAAATATACAATTTGATATAGCCATAGTAGGAGGTGGAATTGTGGGCTTGGCTACTGCTTATCAAATCCAAAGAGAATTCTCAACACTTAATGTTGTAGTTTTTGAAAAAGAAAAAGAATTGGCTTTTCATCAAACAGGTAGAAATTCAGGGGTAATTCATTCAGGTTTATATTACAAGAATGGTTCCTTAAAGGCCAAGAATTGTGTTGATGGAAGGAAAGAATTAGTTTCATTTTCTAAAGAACATAACATTAAGTATGAAGTGTGTGGTAAATTAGTTTTGGCTATAAACTCTCTTGAAGCTAAACGATTGGAAGGCTTAAAGGAGAATGGAGAAAAGAATGGTTTAATAGGGTTGGAATTGTTAAATCCTGAGGAATTTATGAAGATAGAACCTAATATTGAAGGATTAAAAGCACTTTGGGTTCCTGAGGCGGGCATCATAGATTATAAAGGAATAACCAATAAGTTATCTGAGCTCGTATTGACTAAGAACCCTAATAGTAAAGTGATGACAGATTGTGAGGTGTTGGATTATAATGATACTGATATCAGTACAACAAAAGGAGAGTTTAATGCCAAGCACATTATTTTTTGTGGTGGCTTATTTGCTGATAGGTTAGCAATTAAAGATAAAGTAAAGTTAGATATGCAAATTGTAGGGTTCAGAGGAGATTATTATGAATTAGCTGAGCATGCTAAATCCAAAATTAACAATTTAGTTTATCCTGTGCCTAATCCAGAATTTCCTTTT
>Ga0308010_1000353_pt1 | contig 32903 bp, 26 predicted proteins | sample Neamet129_FD_202368 | JGI IMG/M metagenome (GOLD analysis project Ga0308010, IMG submission 202368) | Marine microbial communities from water near the shore, Antarctic Ocean - #129 | ecosystem: Environmental > Aquatic > Marine > Unclassified | place: Southern Ocean | collected 2014-07-24 | reverse complement strand
CGCGCCACCCGAGAGCACTAGTATTTGTAGTTACCCCTTTGTTTTAGCTAGCGGAGACTGATTTATGGCTACCAAGCGACCCACTGTCCATCAAGACCAAACGCCCGAGCATTTGCGCGCTAATCGTGGCATATTTTCACGTTGGCTGGGTCGTACCGTTCTTAGAATCCTGGGTTGGCGTGTTGAGGGTCAGATTCCAGATTTGAAGCGTTTGTTAGTGATAGGTGCGCCCCATACTTCAAATTGGGATTTTGTCTTAGCGATGGCAACTATATTGGGTCTCAATTTGCGGATGCGTTGGTTAGCTAAGCATACAATCTTCAAAAGAGGCGTTGTTTGGTTTATGGAATGGCTTGGTGGCATTCCAACCAATCGAACCCAACCTCAACAGATAGTTGAAAGAGTTGCTCGGTTGGCGCAAAAAGGTAAAGGTGTGGTTATAGGCATAACACCTGAGGGAACTCGCAAAAAAGCAGCGAAATGGAAAACTGGATTTCTGCGAATTGCCAAGTCATTAGATTGCCCAATCCTGATGGTAGCTATTAACTTCCCTACTAAGACTATTATTATCGGCGATCTTTACCACCCTAGTGGAGACAATCATTACGACTTGGCGGCGATTAAGCAATACTACAATCAATTCCAGGGTATACATAAAGATCAATTTTGATTATCGTTATAGCTAACTATAAATGTAAGTGAATATTCACTTCTATAAGTTGATCGATTGGATTTTTAGTGTTCTAGCGGTGATAAATACTAGGTTAGCAAGGGTTAGACACCTCTTGGACCGAAATTGCGACTGCTAACTGACCACTGTCCTAATTATATACATCGTGACAAAACCTCAAAAGATACACTAAGCTAATAAAAACAATAAAAACTAAGAGGTTAGCCTAATGCAACAGCGTCAATATCCAGCCTGCCCAGACCAGGTGCCTCTTCATCTTCGTGGCAACCGAGGGGTCTTTGCCCGCTGGTTCGGGCGATCAGTACTCAGTCTTTTTGGATGGCGTGTTGACGGCAGCATCCCCGATGTTAAGCGTATATTGATAATTGCCGCGCCCCATACCTCGAATTGGGATTTTGTATTTGCTATGGCTGCAGTGTTGGCTATAAACCTACGTATACGCTGGCTTGGCAAGCATACTATCTTCAAACCTGGTGTGATTTGGTTTATGGAGTGGTTGGGCGGAATACCGATAAATCGGGCCGACCCCAAAGGTATTGTTGAGGGTGTTGTAGAGTTATCAAAAAAAGAAGGTGGGATTGTCATCGGGTTAGCACCAGAGGGAACCAGAAAAAAGGTGGTGAAATGGAAGACGGGTTTCTTGCGTTTAGCTGATACCCTGGATTGTCAGATACTACTGTTTGCTTTTGACTTTGCCGGCAAGCGGATGGTTATTGGAGATTTATATCAACCGACGGGAGATAACGAAGCGGACTTAGCATTCATCATGGCCTACTACAAGCAATTTATCGGCAAGGACCCAAGCAAAGCATAGATTAATTATAATATGTTAGTAAGTATTCACTTACAAAAAGTTTTTGGTAGATTTAAGTTTATTAATCCAGTCGATACTGGTCGCTGTTGCGTTCTTTGCTGGGTTGATTCCATCAATTGCAGGGTCTGGTGGAATACTAACACTACCGGCTTTGTTGTGGGTCGGCCTGTCTCCCTTAACTGCGTTGGCAACAAACAAGGCTCAAAGTACAGTTGGCACCCTGTCATCAACATGGAATTTCTTTCGCAGAGGACACCTCGAGGTAAAACCTCTCATGGTGGCGATCATAGGATCAATTGCGGGTACCTTAACGGTTCAATCCGTGGACGGAGCCACACTGAGCAGATTAATTCCCTTCTTGTTACTGGGTATTGCAGTTTACTTTCTAATGTCGCCGAAGGTTAAACAGACAGACAGCGCACCCATACTAGGACTTAATGCCTTCGCGTGCACGGCGGCCCTTGCTATGGGTTTCTACGGAGGTTTTTTTGGGCCAGGCATGGGCTCAATAATGCCATTTTTATTTCTGTAGTTGCTTGGCCATAATTTAATCAAGGCAACCGCCGAGACTAAGTTAATGATCTTAGCCATGAATGGCACGTCTTCGGTCATCTTTATTATCAACGGTTTTGTGTTGTGGGAGCTCGTTTTGCCATGGCGCTAGCGCAGATTATGGGCGCTAGACTTGGGTCTAATCTAGTTATGACGCGGGGATCTGGACTAGTTCAGCCCATCATAACGGCAGTGACCGTTGCGGTGGCGCTAAAGCTACTGTTTTTCCCATGATGCTCTATTGCCACCGTACCTAAGGCGCCATATGTAATCTGCTTGATTAGCCAATCTTGCTAAGGGCAGCTAAGGTCTTCGCGCAAGCTTGGGCTACCTCTTGCCCTTTCATAATAAAATGTTCTTTAAAAAAGACGGTATGGTCTTCACCGGCATCAAAATTTTGAGGTGTTAACACTGCCGAAAAAACGGGCATCGCCGTATCCATCTGCACTCGCATAAGGTTATCAATTACAGCGGATGCAACAAATTCATGCCGATAAATTCCGCCGTCGACTACCAGGCCGGCGGCTACAACAGCGGCGTATTTTTCAGTTTCAGCGAGGGCTTTTGCAAAAATAGGAATTTCGTAGGCGCCAGGTACTTCGAAAAACGACATTTGCTTATCGCTTAGTGCAGAAAACTCCAGTTTAAAGGAATCCCGGAGTTGATCGACGATGTCTTTGTGCCAGGTTGCTTGAACGAAGGCAATGTGCCCACGAGATACTATTTCTTGACTAGTTTTATTCATAAAAGGCTCAAATCAATTTTAATTTAGGGGCTTAGGCCACCAATAAATTGGGTTGAGGGCAAACAAGGGAAGACACGCATTATCTAGCCAAAGCTAAGACTAAGTGCTTTATAGGCCCGAGTAGATACTCGACTAAAGTCTATACCTCATTCTCATAACCAGACTGTAACTGTCGGCTTTGGAATCGCACCAAATCTGCTTGTCCTTCAAGTATAAAGAGTACCTGAAGCGCCCACGGGCTACCTAAAGTACTAGGATTACCGCCGGTGGGGACTTTCACCCCGCCCTGAGAACATCCGTTCGCGACGGAAGCCGGCAGTATAGTCAAAACCTAGATTACTGTATACCAACCACCATTAGAAAAATTGCCACTTGATGTACTGCCTAACTCGATGTTGATGCTGGATATCAATTACATTCATTTATCACTAAAATGCGATGTAACAGCGCACGCTAAAGGACGTTGTGACTGTTCAACGCGACTGGGTGGTAATGTTATAGTCGCAAGTGAATATTGGTTGTAACCCTTAAAAAATAATTTTTATTAGCTGGAGTTGCCTGATGAATGAAAAGACGCCCCCATTCTCCCGATTTTTGGTGGTTGCCGCCGCCTTTGTCATAGTAGTGTCGGGGCTGAAGATGGCAGGTCCCCTTTTGGTGCCGTTCTTGTTGGCGGTGTTCATTGCCATGATTGTGTCACCCGTTTTAGGTTGGCTGAAAAGTTTTCGTATCCCCTCAGGCATCGCGATTTTCTTGGTTATTAGTTTAGTCTTAGCGGTGGGCCTTATTTTAGCCGCAGTGATTGGCTCATCTGTTGATAACTTTCGCCAAGATAGCCCTGTATATGCCGATAAACTGTCGATTATGAGTGAGAATGTTCAGCAATGGCTGAGTGCCCGTGGCATCACCATTGGCGCTGAACAGTGGGGCAGCAGCTTCGATCCTGGTGCGGTAATGGGTCTAGTCGGTAGCACACTGGCATCTTTTGGTAATGTCATGACGAACACCCTTATGATCCTGCTAACAGTGATCTTTATCCTTGCTGAAAATGTGAGTTTTGGCGAGAAACTTCGCAGTGCCAGAGGCAGCATTGACTCGCATGAATGGCTGAGAACATTTTCTGACAGCGTTCACAGCTACTTAGCGATCAAAGCTGCTATTAGCTTTTTAACAGGTTTAATTATCTTTGTGTGGTTAAGCATGCTGGGTGTCGACTACGCCGTGTTATGGGGCCTTATTGCCTTTTTACTTAACTTTATACCCACAGTTGGATCTTTTATCGCGGCAGTTCCAGCTGTGTTACTCGCCCTAGTTCAGCTGGGTCTATTTGAGGCAGGACTAACATTACTAGGCTTTGTAGCGGTGAACCTTATTATGGGTAATGTGGTTGAACCGCGCTGGATGGGTCGAGGCCTTAATCTCTCGCCTTTGGTGGTGTTTGTTTCATTGGTACTTTGGGGTTGGGTGCTGGGCCCTGTCGGTATGTTGCTGTCGATTCCGCTCACGATCATGTTAAAAATCGCCTTAGAAAATCAAACCGAGACTCGTTGGATAGGCGTCATGCTGGGCGCAGGTAAACGCATAGACGCAGACCCAAGTGTAGAGGTCCAATCAACATCAGAGTCTGATGTCTGATTAAAAAACATAAGAAACACTAAGAGAGTGAGTTTATGAAGAGTGTGGGTCTAAGGTGTAAGTCACTATTTTTGTTTGTATTCTGCGTTGTCTTAGGGTTGGTCGGTTGCGATAGTCAGGAACAATTAACGACCACCAGCGCTGAAAATACAGTAGGCGTTATTTATCACGGCGGTGATGTGGTCACCATGGCCGGCGAATCCCTCAGCCAAGCACAAGCCGTGGCTGAGCTAGATGGCAAAATTGTTTTTATTGGCACCCTTGCTGACGCTATGCAACGCTTTGCTAAAGCCAGTAAATTCGACCTAAAAGGTAAAACCCTAATGCCTGGTTTTATCGAACCTCACGTACATCCATCTATTGCAGCGCTAGTCCTGCCTAATGAGATTATAGCTCCCTACGACTGGGTGTTTCCCAACGTCACCAAAAAAGGGGTCAGAGATCCCGCGGGCTACAAGAAGCGTCTAGAAGAGAGTATTAATCGCAACGGAGCCAGCGAAAATGCAGATAGCAACAGTCTATTTATGATTTGGGGTTATCATCAACTGTGGCACGGTGACCTCAGTCGCGAGCTTCTAAATCGCTTAGCCCCCGACCAGCCAGTGGCGATTATCCATCGGTCGTTTCATGAGATTTTCTTTAATGACAGGGCCATAGAGCTCATAGGTCTTAACGCACAAGAGTTTAAAGACAATCCTCAGGTTAATTGGGACAAAGGCCACTTCTTTGAAAGTGGTTGGATGAATATCGCGCCGAAAGTCGTCCCCTTTTTAGCTGGCGCGCAAAAATATATGCTGGGGCTTGATCTAATGTCGCAACTCATCCAAAAGAATGGCATCACTACCATTGCTGAACCGGGCTCTGGGACGGACTTTAATGCAGAATTGGGACTTTTAAACCATTATATGGCCCAACAGCCACCGTTTAATGTTTACCTTATTGCCAGCGGCACCAAACTCTATCGCAGCTTTGGCGACAATAGAAAAGCTATGGACTTGCTAGATACGCTGCCGTCAAAATACAACACTAACAATCTTCAATTTCTTCCTAAGCAAGTTAAGCTATTTGCTGACGGCGCCATTTACTCACAATTAATGCAAATGAAAGACGGTTACCTAGATGGCCATCATGGTGAGTGGATGACCCCACTTAAGGATCTAACCCAACAGATTACAGATTACTGGCGTAGTGACTATAAGTTGCATATTCATGCTAACGGTGACAAAGGTATTCAGCAGGTGATAGATACAGTGGCCGCCTTGCAGCAAAGCGATCCCCGTCAAGACCACCGCCTCACCTTGCATCACATGGGTTATTTTGACGACCAGCAGGCAGCACAAATTGCCAATCTAGGTATTGAAGCATCGGTTAACCCTTTTTATCTATGGGCGCTGGCCGATAAATACGCCGAATTTGGTTTGGGTGAGGAGCGAGCGCATAATCTGGTGCGCATAAAATCACTGACAGACCGAAACGTACCGGTCTCTTTTCATTCAGACTTTTCTATGGCGCCCATTGAGCCTCTTACCTTGGTCTGGACTGCTGTTAATCGTATCGGTTCAGAAGGTATAGCCTATTCGGCTGATCAAAAAATAGACGTGTACACCGCCCTAAAAGCAGTCACCATTAACGCTGCAAGGACAATAAATCTAGAACACGAAATTGGCTCTATTGAGGTCGGTAAACAAGCTAATTTTGTTATTTTGGATAAAAACCCGATGCGGGTCGAACCGAAAGAGATTAAAGACATCAAGGTTTATGGAACCGTTTTTATGGGCGAACTCAATCTACCGATTAGCCATTAAGTCTATTTCTCGATTCAATCCTTTTGTGCCATCCTCTGGGTCGATCACATGCCCCTAGCCCACTTATTGCTAAGGTATGGCGAACACTTAAATTAGTCCTAAGAATTTTCTTCTTCGCCACCATTGGAAAACGCCACAAAGCAAAAAGCCCCAGCATTAGCTGAGGCTTTTTTATATATGGTGCCCAGACCTGGAATCGAACCAGGGACACAAGGATTTTCAATCCTTTGCTCTACCAACTGAGCTATCTGGGCATTACAACACTTCTGACGCTTGCGCGAGAGGCGCGTATTAAAGCGTTTGATCTGCTGTTCGTCAAGGAATTATTCGGTCGGTGGGACGTATCCTTCGGCTTGATCCACTTCTTCGCCATTAAAGAACTTTTCTCGTTGTTCTGATAGGTAGTTTCGTGCTGATACGTCCATCATATTAAGGCGTAATTCATTGATCAGGGTTGTCTGGTGAGTCATCCACTCACCCCAAGCATCTTTGGAAATAGAACTAAATATCTCTTCACCTTTAGGGCCAGGAAATGGGGGCATGTCTAACCCGGGGAGTTCTTTTTTAAGTTTGCGACATAAAACTTTACGCGCCATAGCAACCTCGATTAATAATCTTTGTATACCTACGAATTAAGGCCATCGAACAGAGCTTTAATAGGTGCAGGCATGCCTAATGATATAGGCTTTTGCGGGTTATACCAGACCTGATTGCCTTTCTCGCTGACTCTATCTTTGAAAATCTCTGTGGCGCCCACATTTACCGCAATGGGTTGATAATCAAGATGAAAGTGGCTAAAAGTATGACGTTTTGCATTTAGTACTCTGTAGTCTTGGGCATTAACGCCAAGCGCCTTTAATGCCTGATTAATACAGTCTGTCGTATCACACTGGGGAAATATCCAGAGTCCACCCCAAAGGCCAGTTGGTGGATTTTGTTGTAGTAACAGCTCGCCTTTATTATTGCTAATCATGAGAAAGCATGTATTTCTAATCGGAATGGCCTTCTTAGGCTTTTTGCCCGGATAGTCTTGGGGATTACCTTGCTTATAGGCAATACATTTTTTAGCAAGTGGGCAGGCTGGGCAATTAGGCGATGATCTTGTGCAGAGCGTAGCACCAAGATCCATCATTGCCTGTGTGTAATCGGCAATCCGCTGGTATGGAGTATTCCTTTGAGCAAGGGTCCAGAGGGCATCTACAACGTCCGCTTTGCCTGGCCAACCGCTAATGGCGCCAAAGCGCGCCAGCACCCGTTTTACATTGCCATCTAGTATGGCGGCTTGTTGATGGAACGCGATAGCACTAATTGCACCAGCGGTAGAGCGGCCGATGCCGGGTAGCTCACATAGCTGTTCAACGGTGCTTGGAAATTTACCATTCAGCTCCTTACTAACCTGCTGAGCGGTTTTGTGTAGATTGCGGGCGCGGGCGTAATAGCCTAGTCCAGTCCAATGATGCAGTATTTCGTCTAGCGGCGCGTTTGCAAGGTCTTCAACACTGGGGAAGCTTTTCATAAACCGTAAATAATAAGGAATGACCGTACTTACTTGAGTTTGCTGCAGCATAATTTCAGACACCCAAACTCTGTACGCGGAGGTGTTCTGTTGCCAGGGTAGGCTGGTGCGGCCATGTTGGTCGAACCAATGAAGAACCGCCTTCTGAAACTCAGCAGGCTTCATGAATCGCCTAGTTTTTTCTTTAAAAAGCCTTTTAAAGCGTCTTGAATAGAGTCGCCATTGAGGGGCGCCTCAGTGTTAGGGGTTGTTAGATATTTTTCGCCAAGTTGCTGTAGTAGGCTATTTTTCAATAAGCCACGAATTACTTTCTGATCGGGAGCACAGCTAGATTGCCCTGAGCTATTGTTAGCCCCGAAGCTGCCTTTACAGACAAATGGAATGACTTGATTTTGTAACCGCTTATTAACCGTACATCCGCTGTTACTGCTAGTCGCGCCTGCCAGGACAGCCTTTGCGTTCAAAATATAGCTTTGCTCCACCAGCTGTACCTGACTTTGGCCACTAAGTTTTAAATTGCCAGTGCCGGTCGTCATATTAGTTAGCAGCATTTTTCCATTAGTAAACCCTAGGTTGCCGGTAATATCATTTAGCTGCGTTCCTTCAGGCCATTGTTGAGCTGAATCTCCTCGGCTGCCAAACATGGCAGTGGCCTGGCAGATAGTTTCCTCGATATTTACCCCTCGATAGGATGGCGTGACCACTTTGAATTGACCATTACCTACCAGAGATTTTTGAATCTCATAAATATTAGTGCCTGACCCTTCAATGGTGGCGTCCATGTTGAAATAGCCGGTGAAGTCTTGGGAGTTTGATAGTGCCTGCAAAGCCTGAGTTAAATCAATATCATAAACTGAGGGTGCTAGCCTGAAGCTAGGAGTGGCGCCACTTATATCAATACTTGCCACGGCATTAATGTGGCCACCAAATAGATCGGCAGTTAAAGAAGTGAGTCTTAGCTGGTTACGATAACCGGATGCGTTGCTATAGAAGTTATTCACCGCGAATGATTCGAGCTGGATATTATTTATCGCCAGTTCTATATTGCTCTGGCCACGCCACAGCATAAATGGCACTGCCAGAGGAGCAAAAATTGCGGCGGGCGCTTGGGTTCTGTCGCTAGTGCTTTGGGCGGGCGGCGGCAGGTAGTCAGCTAATTTAAAGCTATTCCCTTTTAGGGAGATAGCCATCTTGTTAGTACTCTGATCGGCACTCACGTCGATATCAAACGTTTGTCCATCGAGCACTAACTCATGTAGATAATGGGAATAGCCCCAAGGATTAATATTAAATTCGCTCTTAAAACTAACACTACTCATGGCCTTGTCGCCGGCCATTAAAGGTAGCGCAAAAATGGGCAGGTGCCTTTGAATAGTAGCGATCTGTTTTTTCAGGTTAATTGAAGAGCTGGTGATGGAGCCTTTAATTTCTTGGCTAGTAAGATCACCGTCAATACTGCCTTTTAGAGTAATTTCATCGACGACAAAAGTGAAATTATGGGCCGCGACTCGACTAACCTTTTCATCCTGAATATTGACTTGAGCGGTTGAACTAAATGACAGAGGTAAACCCTTCAGTATTTGAGCTGATAGATTAATATCGAAATCATTACCATTAAGCGTAAGATCATTAATATTGAGTTCGATCTGCTCGAGTTGAAGCGGCACGGGAGTGGCGGAGGAATATTGCAAAGTTGCTTTTGCAAGGCTGATCGAATCAATAGGTAGATTTGTAGCGCTAAGATTCCCACCTATTAAAGCCAACCACCCCACGGTAATGTCCAGTTCGGGTATGTGGCCTGCGATATTCTGACCGTCTGAGAACTTAATATTTGTTACTGCAACACCTAACTTTGGGAAAACCTTAAGTGCCAGATTGCCCTCAATGGACAATTTAATACCATTTTGTTGGGCCGCATTTTCAATATCGGATTTATAGTCATTGGGGTCAATTAGGCTATTTAGGATCACAACTAACACGCCGGCTATAACGCCTAGTGCTAGGCCCGCGGTTAACAACCATTTAATCAGTTTAGACAAGCTAAATTTCTCCACACAGTGACTTTTGCATCCATAGTAAATGCAGGCGATATGTTACCTTAATGAGATGTTTGTGTCCCGATTGCTGACCAGTGTATGGGCCCTAAAAGCTACTAAAGGGTCGAAAAAAGAGGTTATTTTCAGGTATACTGCGGCCCTGAAAATATCAAACTGGAGTATCAAATGACTCAGCGTACGGCTACTGTGACGCGTAACACACTGGAATCGCAGATTACCATTAGTGTTAATTTGGATGGCACGGGTAAGGCAAATCTTGAAACGCCAGTGCCTTTCTTAAATCACATGCTCGATCAAATTGCTCGACATGGTTTAGTTGATCTAGATATTCAAGCGACTGGCGATACTCACATCGATGACCACCACACAGTGGAAGACATTGGTATTACTTTGGGCATGGCCGTTGCGGAGGCGATTGGCGATAAAAAAGGGTTAACCCGTTATGGACACTCTTATGTCCCTTTAGACGAAGCCTTGTCGAGAGTCGTTATGGATTTCTCAGGTCGTCCCGGGCTGATAATGAAAGCTGATTTTGTGCGGAGCCAAGTGGGTGGTTTTGATGTTGATTTAACCCGCGAATTTTTTCAAGGGTTTGTTAATCATGCCTTGGTTACTTTGCACATCGACAACCTTAGAGGTGCTAATGCTCACCACCAAGTTGAAACTATTTTTAAGGCCTTTGGTCGCGCCTTGCGTATGGCTGCGTCTGCGGACGAACGTATGGCAGGGGTATTGCCGTCCACTAAGGGTCATCTTTAGCTAGCGGCTTAAGGCTGGTTGCATTAACCAGGATATCGAAACATTTATGAGTACGTCTTCTAACCATATTGCTGTCATTGACTACGGAATGGGTAATCTTCATTCCGTGGCTAAGGCGCTGGAGTATGTTTGTCCTAACGCTCAGGTGTCTGTGACATCTGACGCTAATATAGTGGCAAGGGCTGATAGAGTGGTGTTTCCTGGTGTGGGTGCAATTCGTGACTGTATGTCTGAGATACAGCGGCTCAAAGTTGGTGATGTAGTGAGTCATGCAGCCAAAGAAAAGCCAGTACTAGGTATCTGTGTTGGGATGCAGGCATTGCTAGAGCACAGTGAAGAAAACCAAGGTATCGACTGTCTTGGGCTATTGCCTGGCAAGGTTAAGTTTTTTGGCCAAGATCATCAAAATGATCAGGGCGATAGGCTTAAGGTGCCGCACATGGGTTGGAATAATGTGCAACAAACTATTGATCACCCGCTCTGGCAGGGCATCAAGCAGAGCAGCCAATTTTATTTTGTGCACAGCTACTACGCAGCCTTAGCTGGTAATCCTTATGTGGCAGGGACCTGCGATTATGGCGTAAACTTTGCCGCTGCATTGAGCCTCAATAATTTATTTGCGGTGCAATTTCATCCAGAGAAGAGTGCTGACGCGGGCTTACAACTGTTACGAAATTTTGTTAACTGGACGTTATAGCCTCTCAAAAATAAGTTTGAACAATAAACATGCCGAGACAATCATTGGAAGAAAAAGACGCCTTAGTGCAGCGATTAAACAAAGAAACCGCTAAGATCAATTGGCTCGAGTTGCAAAAGCACTATGCTGCGGGCAACCTATTGGCGGTTGCAAAAGGAGCCGATTTAATTAATGTTGCTGTGGCTTTTCATCAAGATGACACCGTAAAGGTTCAGGCTTGGTTGGCCGACAAAACACTATTCGAAATTAATGACCAGCAGGCGTTAGACTGGTATGAGAGCAATGTTGAGCATTGGGCAGTGGTTATCCCGCCCTTTGTTTTAGTGCAGAACGTAAAATAACAGGGAGCTTAGGAGCAATCATGAATTTACAAAATAAAGTGGCAGTAGTTACCGGTGGAGCCTCTGGCCTTGGTCGTGCTGCGACTCAGTTGCTAGTCGATGGCGGAGCGCATGTGGTGATATTTGATATGAATGCGAGTGCCGGACAACAGGCAGTTGATGAACTTGGTGCTAAATGTGCTCGATACATACAGCTTGATGTGTCCAATGGTCCAGATGTTGAAAATGCCTTTGACAAAATTTTGGCAGACCTTGGACGAGTTGATGTCTGTATTAATTGCGCAGGTATTGGCATTGCAGCTAAGACCGTCAATCGTGAAGGTCAGCCCCATGATCTTGATCTATATCGCAAAGTCATCGAAGTCAATCTTATAGGTACTTTTAATGTATCTCGCTGCGCAGCCGCAGCTATGTTGAAAAATGAGCCAGATGAAAAAACTGAACGTGGCGTTATCGTAAATACCGCATCTATTGCCGCATTCGATGGGCAGATGGGTCAGGTTGCATACTCTGCAACTAAAGGTGGGATCGTTGGTATGACTTTGCCTATGGCTAGAGACTTAGCTAAATCAGGTGTTCGCGTCAACACAATCGCGCCCGGGGTAATGGCGACACCACTTATGCTAGCAGCTCCACAAAATGTTCAGGATGGTATTGTTGCTAATATCCCTTTCCCACAACGTCTTGGTGAGCCTTCTGAATTCGGTCAGTTGGTAGTGCATATTGTTGAAAACAGCTATCTAAATGGTGAGACTATTCGCCTAGATGGCGGTGTGAGGATGCAACCGCGCTAGAAATTATTGCTTTTCGTGCAACCACTGGATAACTTCTTGGTGGTTGCCGCGAAAAGCGATGCGATGCTTGCGCTTATCTAATTGATACAGATACATTGGATCATAATAGTCGGCAGTGATAGCCCCTAACCAGGCGCGATGACTGGCAAACTGATCCTGATGTTGACTTTTAATGGCTCCTTCCATAAGGGCTAGTATCTCTTTAGTGCGCTCGCCACCAAGACGTTTTTTAACACGTAATAGACTATCAATTAGATAATCAGCAAAGATCTGCTCGCCACTTTCTTGGTGGTAGGCCATGGTTTGTTGGTAGCGTTCGATGACATATTCCTGCCAGAGTTTATCGATTCTCTCCTCAAAAGGTAAATCAATAACTACCATTGGACTTTCTGCCATGGCTACGGTTAGAGGTTGTGGAAGATGGCGACCTCCAATATTGCGGCTCTCATCTTCAATAATAATACTGCGCTCTGGGTATTTATGTTGAACCTGCATTAAATCTAAAATAATTTGGTTTTCAAAATCAATTTGAGCTGGCTGTTCACCCAAAGGCCGACCGAAGCTAGAACCCTTGTGATTGGCCGCACCTTCCAAATCGATACTGATGTCCAAGCTTTTTATAATGTCAGTTTTTCCGGTACCAGTCATACCTGACAGCAAGACAAAGTTTTGTGTTTCGCAGCAGTGGACCAAAGACTGCTGCATAAAGGCTCGCAGTGATTTATAGCCACCCTCGATACGCGGGCAAGTAATGCCGACATCAGCGAGCCACTGTTGGCTCAACTGAGAGCGTAGGCCACCTCGAGCGCAATAGAGAACGGCATTAGGATGCTCGACTAAAAACAACTGCCAAGCCTCTACTCTCTGGTTTTTCACTATGCCATTAACTCGTTTATGACCGAGAGCTAGGGCGGCTTCCTGGCCTTTCTCCTTAAAACATATGCCGATTTCTTGACGCTCATCGTCAACGATAAAGGGTAAATTTGTAGCAAATGGCAGGCCACCGGTTATAAATTCAATGGGCGCACGAACGTCAATCATGGGGATATTACCCAATAGCAAAGATTGATACTCAGCGGTTAAGGGTAGCCTTAAATGATTCAATCTGTGAACTCTATCCAAGGCTGATTTGCTACAAAATCGTCAAGCTGTCCTATGGGATGCTGATAACAGTCTGCCGCTTTAAGTAAGGCCCTAACCTCATTAACGGCGTGGGCCTCAACGCAAACTAATAGGCCGCCACTAGTCTGTGGGTCGCATAGTAATGCTTGAGTCTTTGGGTCCGTTCCAGATACGAGGTTCTTGATACTCTGCCAGTTACGTTGGCTGCCACCAGATACACAGCCTAAGTCTATGTAGTCATAAACAGCACTATTTAAAACAGGCACTGCGCTTAAATTTAGTCTTGCTTTAAGTTCACTACCTTGGCAAATCTCAAGTAAATGTCCCAATAAACCAAAACCCGTGACATCAGTCATAGCGGTCACGCCCTTCACCGCACTTAATTCACCGCCTACTGTATTTAGACGCATCATGCTCTCCACGGCTAAACGGCTGTGATCAGAGTGTAACTTTCCTTGTTTTTCAGCCGTTGTCAAAATGCCCACACCGAGAGGTTTAGTGAGAAATAAAAGATCACCACTTTTTGCAGTGGAATTTTTTTTCAACTCTTCAATCTGTACCCGCCCAGTGACAGCCAAGCCAAAAATAGGCTCTGGGGCATCAATCGAATGACCTCCTGCCAGATGAATCCCGGCGTCTCTGCAGGCGTGACGACCGCCATCAATAACTTGTTGCGCTACATCGGCGCCGAGAGTGTTAATGGGCCAGCCCAAGATCGCGATAGCCATCAAAGGGTTACCCCCCATGGCATAAACATCACTAATGGCGTTGGCTGCGGCTACTCGACCAAATTCAAAGGGATCGTCAACAATCGGCATAAAAAAGTCTGTAGTACTGATAACGCCGCTACCATCACCAAGATCATAAACTGCGGCATCATCCTTGGTGCTATTACCTACTAGCAAGTTTGCATCGGGTATGGGAATAAAGTCGGTTTTTAAAAAAGTCTCGAGTAGATCAGGCGCGATTTTACAGCCGCACCCCGCACCATGACTGAATTGAGTTAATCTGATTTTAGTAGTCATTTTATGCCTCTATTAGATGACTGTTTCATAGGGTACTTGGTTTGTTCAGTAAGGTCATGAGTTTTGCTTACAATATTCTCGCGGTGTCAGTCCAGTCCAATGCTTAAAGGCTCGAGTAAAAGAGCGTGGTTCACTAAATCCAACGGCTTCGGACACTCTTTCAACGGATAGTTTTTCGTGAATTAATTTATTTATCGCGACCTCTCTGCGTAAGTTATCTTTTATTTTTTGATAGCTAGTCGCGCTCTCTTTTAGTCGACGATGCAGAGTTTGAGAGCTCATGCCTAATTCCTTCGCTAATTTATGGATACTGGCAAAGACCAAGCGATCAGGATGTCTCTGGCTAATAATACGCTCTATTTGGGCCTCTAAAATAGTATCTGAGCCCGGAATGGTCATTACGTCTGCCGGTGCATTTTCAACATAGTTAGCTAATTCTTGATCTGACCTGACCAATGGTTTATCCAGGTAGTGACGATCAAAAATGAGGCGATTGGATGAGCTATTAAAATGCAGTTTAGAGGGAAACATAATCTGCAGCTCACCCCTATGCTGCGGTGGGTTAAAGGTAAAATGTGTTTCTTGTAGCCTGATCGGCTCGCCGATATACCAGCTCGGAAATCTATGCCAGATAACCAACCAAAACTCGGTCATAAAGTTCTCGGGATCTAGGTGGGGCTGGTCCATATTAAAGCCCAGTATTGCGTTCCCTTCTGACTCAGTTAGCTGCATAGGTATATCACTACTAATTAGGTTATAGAAATCAACAGCTTTGACCAATAACTCACCCAAGGTCGCGCACCGGTTAACCAGTTCTCCCATAGTAGCGAATAACCCGACCTTACAGCCATGCTGAGTAAACCCCATGAACTCATCATCTAAACATTCTTGGACGCCCTTAAATAGGCGTGCCACCTGTTCTGTGTGAACACGCTGCCCCTCTCTGATTAAGACATTGGGATTAATCCCTGCGCGCTCTAAAATGGGGCGCTGCGCGAGATGTTGCTCCCGGATCCCGTACATACAGGCAATAACATGATGTTGACAAATAGTGGCCATATAAATAGTTTAGCTGACTAGAGCACCTTAAAAATAAATAAATTGTGAGTTTAATTAAATATTATCACAAAAAATGTTAAAATTACCTAACTATTTGGCAATAAATGTGAGTTATTGTGTTGGAAATAGACCTACTAATCACGTCGAGGCTACGGCATAGTGCAGTTTAGAAAATTCGCTGCAACCTAGCAGTAACTAACAGATTCACAGGGTGGACAGAGTGATGACCGATAAAAAAGGTCCTACAGTCAAAGATTGGGAAAAATTAGTCGAAAAAGAGACCAAAGGTCGTACGACTGATGAAATGACTTGGCAGACACCTGAAGGTATTGCTGTCAAGCCTCTTTACACGGTCGAAGATACCGTCGGTATTGACCATATGGACAATTTACCAGGTTTTGCGCCTTTTAAGCGTGGCCCCAAAGCGACCATGTATGCAGGACGGCCCTGGACTGTTCGCCAATATGCTGGGTTTTCCACGGCGGAAGAATCTAATACGTTTTATCGAAAAAATTTGGCGGGTGGGCAGCAGGGTTTGTCGGTTGCTTTTGACCTAGCCACTCACAGAGGGTATGACTCTGATCATCCTCGAGTAGAGGGCGATGTGGGTAAAGCGGGTGTTGCCATCGATTCTGTTGAAGACATGAAAATACTTTTTGATAGCATTCCCCTTGATAAAGTTTCTGTCTCAATGACCATGAATGGCGCAGTGTTGCCAGTCATGGCTAGTTTTATCGTTGCTGCCCAAGAACAGGGTGTGGAACCAGAGCAACTTGCGGGTACGTTGCAAAATGACATCCTCAAAGAGTTTATGGTGCGTAACACCTACATTTATCCACCTGAACCCTCCATGCGGATCGTATCCGATATTATAAGTTATAGCGCTGAACTCATGCCTAAATTCAACTCTATTTCGATATCCGGCTACCATATGCAAGAGGCGGGTGCGACCAACGTTCAAGAGCTGGCATACACTATTGCCGACGGTATTGAATATGTGCGCACCGCAATTAATAGCGGTATGGACGTGGATAAATTTGCTCCACGCCTGTCGTTTTTCTTTGCCATTGGTATGAACTTCTTTATGGAAATTGCCAAACTTAGAGCTGCACGTATTTTATGGGCAACCTTAATGGAGGAGAAATTCTCGCCTAAAGATCAGCGGTCATTAATGCTGCGCACCCACTGCCAAACATCGGGTGTCAGCTTGACCAGTAAAGACCCTTACAACAATATTGTGCGAACTACTATTGAAGGAATGGCAGCGGTCTTGGGTGGCACTCAGTCATTGCATACCAACTCCTTCGATGAGGCTCTGGGGTTACCGACTGAGTTTGCTGCACGTATCGCTAGAAATACTCAATTAGTTCTTCAAGAAGAAACAGGCATCACCAAAGTTGTCGATCCATTGGCGGGTTCTTACTATATTGAAAGCCTCACTAACGAGTTAGTTGAAGCGGCACTTGTGCTTATCAATGAAGTCGAAGATATGGGTGGCATGACCAAGGCAGTAGAGTCGGGGATGCCTAAATTACGCATTGAAGAGGCTGCCGCATTGCGTCAAGTAGCGATTGATCGTGGCAATGATGTCATTGTTGGGGTTAATAAATACCAATTAAGTGAAGAGCCCGAGATTGACGTTCGAGATATTGATAATTCGTCAGTACGCGATGCCCAAATTCAACGACTTAATCGTTTGCGTGCTGAGCGAGATTCGATAGCCTGCGATAAGACGCTTGCTGCAATTACTGAAGCAGCAAAAAGCGGGGAAGGTAATTTATTGTCCTTAGCAGTTGAGGCTGCTAGAGAAAGGGCTACCGTTGGTGAAATAAGTGATGCACTAGAGGAAGTCTGGGGCCGGCACAGAGCTCAGACTCGATCTATTAGTGGTGTTTATAGTTCTGCCTATGAGGGTGATGAGAAATTTATGAAAATCAAACAAAAAGTAGAAGAGTTTGCTGAGCAACAGGGCCGACGACCGAGAATGTTGGTGGTAAAGATGGGCCAGGATGGTCACGACCGAGGTGCAAAGGTGATAGCAACAGCCTTTGCAGATTTAGGTTTTGACGTAGATGTTGGTCCGATGTTTCAGACCCCAGAGGAAGCTGCTCGGCAAGCTATTGAAAATGATGTTCATGTAGTTGGAGTCTCATCACAGGCGGCTGGGCATAAAACCCTAGTGCCACAAATGATTGAGTCGCTTAAAAGCCAAGGCGCAGGAGAAATTATAGTGATTTGTGGTGGCGTCATACCCCCCAAGGACTACGACGAACTCACTGCGATTGGTGTGGCTGCAATCTTTGGTCCTGGAACCAACATCCCTGATGCAGCAGAAAAAGTGTTAGACCTTATTCAATAATTGACGTCTGCGAGGCAGAAAATAATGCATGATATTCTCGAAGAATTAGAAGAAAAAAGGCGCCTCGCTCGATTGGGCGGTGGTCAAAAACGTATCGACGTACAGCATGCTAAGGGCAAGCTCACCGCTCGAGAGCGACTAGATCTGCTACTTGATGATAATAGTTTTGAAGAGTGGGACATGTTTGTTGAACATCGATGCACCGACTTCGATATGGACAAACAGCATGTGCCTGGAGATGGAGTAATTATTGGTTATGGCACTATCAATGGCCGGTTAGTCTTCGTCTTTAGCCAAGATTTCACGGTCTTTGGCGGTGCGCTTTCGGAAGCCCACGCAGAAAAAATCTGCAAGTTAATGGATCAAGCGATGAAAGTTGGGGCTCCGGTTATCGGGCTTAACGATTCAGGCGGTGCTCGTATCCAAGAGGGCGTTGCTTCTCTTGGCGGCTATGCTGAGGTATTTCAGCGTAATGTGATGGCATCGGGAGTGATACCCCAGATTTCAATGGTCATGGGGCCTTGCGCCGGTGGTGCTGTTTATTCACCAGCGATCACTGACTTTATCTTCATGGTACAAGACAGCTCCTATATGTTTGTCACCGGCCCAGATGTGGTTAAAACAGTGACTCATGAAACGGTTACCGCTGAAGAGTTGGGTGGTGCGCTTACCCACTCTAGTAAATCAGGTGTGGCCGACCTCGCCTTTGAAAATGATGTAGAGGCTCTCGCCAAAGTGAGGCATTTTTTCAATTACTTGCCAGCCAATAACAAAGAGAAACCGCCGGTGTGGCCCACAGTTGATCCTGCCGACAGAATCGAAATGTCTCTGGATACTATTATCCCTAGTGATCCTAATAAACCTTATGACATGAAAGAGGTGATCTTAAAGGTGGCTGACGAAGGTGTTTTTTTTGAAACCCAGGTTAGCTATGCGAAAAATATTATCACTGGGTTTATTCGTATTGAAGGCTCAAGTGTGGGTGTGGTGGCTAATCAGCCCATGGTATTGGCGGGTTGTTTGGACATAGATGCATCGAAAAAAGCGGCGCGATTCATCCGCTTCTGTGATGCTTTTAATATCCCTGTACTAACCTTTGTTGATGTACCAGGCTTTATGCCCGGCACTAGTCAGGAATACGGTGGAATTATTAAACATGGTGCCAAGTTGCTGTACGCCTACGCCGAATGCACTGTGCCCAAAGTAACTGTTATTACCCGTAAAGCCTATGGTGGGGCCTACGATGTGATGGCGTCTAAACATCTGCGTGGCGACGTGAACTTAGCATGGCCTACTGCAGAAATCGCAGTGATGGGTCCCAAGGGTGCGGTAGAAATTATCTTTCGTAAAGATATAGGTGATGCGAAAAAGATCGCTGCGCGTACCGAAGAATATCGAAAGAAATTTGCTAACCCTTTTATTGCAGGCAAGCGCGGTTATATCGACGATGTCATTATGCCTCACAGTACTCGTAAGAGAGTGGCGCGTTCTCTGGCAATGCTTAAAAATAAAAGTATTGAAAATCCCTGGCGTAAGCACGGCAATATTCCGCTTTAACGCCTTTTTAATGAGAACAAACCTATGTTGAAAAAAATTCTAGTGGCGAATAGGGGTGAAATCGCCTGTCGCGTTTTTGCTACCGCTAAAAAAATGGGTATTGCTACTGTCGCGGTTTACTCTGATGCTGACCGAGATGCCCTCCATGTGCAAATGGCTGATGAAGCCGTCCACATAGGGCCCTCTGTCTCGGCCGAAAGCTACTTGGTGATCGAAAAGATTATCCAGGCCTGCTTAGATACGGGGGCCGATGCGGTGCACCCAGGCTATGGCTTTTTATCTGAGAACAGCAAATTTCGCGATGCCTTAGATGCGGCGGGAATTATCTTTATTGGTCCAGGCAAGAAAGCGATTGAATCTATGGGTGACAAGATCACCTCTAAGCGCATTGCACAAAAGGCGGGCGTTAACTGTATTCCCGGTTACACCGATGTTGTTCGCGATGCCGAACACGCGATTGAAGTCTGTGCTGAAATTGGCTACCCAGTGATGCTTAAAGCCTCTGCCGGTGGCGGTGGCAAAGGTATGCGCGTGGCGATGAATGAAGAAGAATGCCGAGATGGCTTTGAGCGCGCGACCAATGAAGCTCGCTCGAGTTTTGGTGACACGCGAATTTTCATCGAAAAATATATCCAGCAACCTCGACATATTGAAATCCAAGTGATGGCTGATGGCCATGGTAATGTGATTTATCTGGGCGAAAGAGAATGTTCCATTCAGCGGCGTCACCAAAAAGTGATAGAAGAGGCGCCCTCGCCATTCCTTGATAAAGCAACACGACAAAAGATGGGTGAACAGAGCTGTGCGCTAGCGCGTGCGGTAGACTACCAGTCTGCTGGAACCGTTGAGTTTATTGCTGACACCGATATGAATTTCTATTTCTTAGAGATGAATACCAGGCTCCAAGTTGAGCATCCTGTGACCGAATTAGTGACAGGGCAAGACTTAGTAGAGTTGATGATTAGAGTAGCTGCGGGTGAAAAACTTCCCCTAGCGCAGAAAGATGTCAGCTTAACGGGTTGGGCGATGGAATCGCGAGTATATGCCGAAGATCCATTTCGCAACTTCCTCCCTTCAGTTGGCCGCCTAGTTCGTTATTCTGAGCCTGAGGGTGAAGGCGTTCGAGTCGACAGCGGCGTTTATGAAGGTGGTGAAGTATCAATTTTTTATGATCCCATGATAGCTAAGTTAATTACCTATGGCGAAGACCGCGGTCAGTCAATTGACCGCATGGTCGATGCCCTCGATAACTATTATATTCGTGGTGTAAATCACAATATAAGCTTCTTGAACGCCTTAATGGTGCATCCACGTTTTATTGCTGGTGACCTAAGCACGAATTTTATAGCTGATGAATTTCCTGATGGTTTTAATGCCGATCTAGTCGTACAGGGTGACCCAGCAATCGCTCTAGTTGTAGTAACTGCTATTCATCAACTGGAAGAGGAACGCGCTAGCTTGGTGTCCAACCAGCTGATCGGTCATGAGCATGTAGCAAATCGAGAATGGGTGGTTGTTGTTGGTAATCAACAATCAGAGGTGACTGTTGAGCTTACTGAGAGTGGTTATTTGGTGAGTCTAGGTACTTCAGACTATCAGGTAGAAACAAACTGGAGTTTGGGGGAGCCACTGTTTAAGGCTGTTGTTAATAATAAAGAGATCTCGGTGCAGGTAGAAACTACCGCTAAAGGTTATAGGCTGTTTTATCGGGGTGCTGAAATCAATGCACAGGTATTATCTCCTAAGGCAGCAGTGCTTACCACCCATATGATCTACAAGGCCCCTGCTGACATGTCTAAATATCTGCTTTCGCCCATGCCTGGCTTACTTGTCAAACTGGTCGCAAAAGAAGGGCAAGAAGTTAAAGAGGGTGAGGAATTGGCTGTTGTGGAGGCCATGAAAATGGAAAATAGCCTTCGTGCAGTCCAAGATGGTATTGTGGCTAAAATATCAGCGGTTGAAGGCGATAGCCTCATGGTTGATGAAATTATTTTAGAGTTTGAGTAGCGCTTGAATGGCAGATAAACCCCAGTCTTTAGCAGAGCAGGTTCGAGCAGGCGATCGTCGCGCCTTGGCTAAGGCAATTACCTTGGTTGAGTCGACAAGAGAAGAGCATCGCCAGCAGGCGTCAATATTACTTGAAAGCCTAATCCCTTATTCAGGGAACTCTATCCGCTTGGGTATCTCTGGAGCTCCAGGCGCGGGTAAATCAACTTTTATCGAAGTGTTTGGCAACCATCTTATAGAGCAGGGGCACAGTGTCGCAGTATTAGCGGTAGATCCCTCCTCTGCAGTTACAGGCGGGTCCATTCTTGGCGATAAAACTCGAATGGAAACCCTCGCATTTGCAGAAAAGGCCTTTGTTAGGCCTTCTCCAGCGGGAAGAACGCTGGGTGGCGTAACACGCCGCACACGTGAGTCTATCTTGGTTTGCGAGGCCGCCGGATTTGATATTATCTTGGTTGAAACCGTTGGGGTAGGGCAATCAGAGACCGCCGTAGCAGATATGACGGACATGTTTTTGTTGCTGTTATCTCCCTCTGGGGGCGACGAATTACAGGGAATTAAGCGCGGCATTATGGAATTAGCTGATTTAATATTGGTTAACAAGGCAGATGGAGATCAAACGGCAGCAGCAGCTCAAACACAGTCTGACTATAGATCTGCCCTCCATTTTATGAAGTCTCGATTTGACCACTGGCAGCCACCAGTTATGGCATGTTCCTCACTGAATAATCACGGCATTGAAGATGTCTGGCATAAGGTGAATGAGTTTAGTTTGGCGTTGTCTGAAAAGGGGCAATTAGCCCAACTTCGTGCTCAACAGGCCAAGTCTTGGATGTGGTCTGAAACGTCAGCATCTCTCATCGCAGACTTAAAAGCTAACCCCGAGATCAAAAGGTTAGTCCCTGAACTAGAGGCCGCGGTACTAAAAGGAACCTTGCCGGCAACCAATGCTGCGCAAAGATTGGTTGAGTCCTATAAAAAAATAGATTAAATTTATAATTTCCTGAGAATCCGATTAAAAGTTGACCCCTATGCCTAAAAACACCAAAAAGACTAAGAATCTTGCTTCAATTGTCGAAGCCAACACTCACTACAGCAAGTCATTTAGTCAGTCCGAGTTACAACCACAACCAACTCGGCACATATCCATTTTAACCTGCATGGATTCCCGCATGGACCCCTATAAATTTGCCGGCTTACTGGATGGCGAGGCGCATATTATCCGCAATGCTGGCGGCAGGGCCACAGAGGATGCAATTCGCTCACTGATTATTTCCCATAAGTTTTTAGGCACTCTCGACTGGTTTGTCATTCACCACACGAATTGTGGTATGACATTAGTAACCGAAGATGAAATTGGTAAATTATTGGAGGATGATTTAGAAACTGCGGTGTTAAAAAACGGTGTCTGGGTTAATCCTGAGAGGGATTCAACTGACAATACAAAGTCGGGTTCTGCGTTAGGTAAAAGTATCAACTGGCACACCTTTACTGATCTAAAAGAAAGTGTCTTAAAGGATATGAAAATTATTCGAAATCATGAACTTGTCCCTAGCCATATCAATATTTTTGGCTTTATTTTTGACGTCAAAACAGGCAAATTAACCCCCGTCAACTAAATCATAGGTTAGTGCTAGGAGGGTAGTATGAAAGGGTTTGGACCGGGGTTTTTGGTTACTGCGGCCTTCATTGGCCCAGGTAGCATCGCCACTGCCAGTGTGGCCGGAGCAAATTTTGGTTTTGTACTGCTTTGGGCTTTGCTGTTTTCTCTTGTTGCGACCATCGTATTACAAGAAATGGCCGCTAGACTGGGATTAGTCTCGGGCGAAGGTCTTTCTCAGGCCCTACGTAGTACCTTTAGTAACCCCATCATTAGTCGCTGTGCCGTTGTCTTAGTCGTTGCGGCGATCGGTGTCGGTAACGCCGCCTACGAGGCAGGTAATATTTCGGGTGCAGCTCTAGGGCTGGCAACCATTACGCCCTTGTCCACCTCTTTGTGCGGGCTACTTATAGGTGCCCTTAGCGGGTTATTACTCGGTACTGGGGGTTACAAGCTATTAGAGCCAGTACTCATTATTTTAGTACTGACAATGAGTAGCGTCTTTGTAGTGACCATGTTGCTCGTAGATGTGGACTACGGCGCATTGTTTAGTGGCCTTTTGACTCCGCAGATACCCGAAGGGTCAATGCGCACCATTATTGCTCTTATAGGGACGACGGTAGTGCCCTACAATCTGTTTCTTCACGCCAACGCGGTGCAAGAAAAATGGCGCAATGCACCTCTAGAAACGGCCCTTGCAGAATCGCGCAAAGATACTGTGGTTTCAATCGGCCTAGGCGGTCTGATTACCCTTGCTGTAATGAGCACTGCGGCGGTGGCCTTTTTTCAAACCGGCAACCCATTTTCAGCCCAGTCTTTGGCGACACAGCTTGAGCCTGTGCTAGGTAGCGGGGCTAATTATTTTTTTGCCCTTGGCCTTGTGGCGGCGGGTTTAACCAGCGCCATTACTGCACCTTTAGCTGCGGCCTATGCGGTCAGTGGCGCTCTGGGGTGGCCTTCTGACTTTGCAGATCGCCGCTTCCGTGCTATTTGGCTAACTGTGCTTACCATTGGCACAGTGTTTGCCGCAGTGGGGACAAAGCCAATAGCGGCGATACTCTTTGCTCAAGCCGCCAATGGCTTGTTGCTGCCTATTATTGCCGTATTTTTACTTATCATTATGAACCGCAGCGACCTGCTGGGTGATCACCGCAATAAATGGGCCGCCAATATCATCGGCGGTATAGTAGTCACCACTGTCGCCTCATTGGGTGCCTACAATATCGTTAAGCTATTCCTTATCTAATATCGCGGTCTAGATGATACGAGCTTAAGAAGACTCTATATCATCTATTAATTACTTGCATGCAACAAGCAAGTTTATTAGAATTGGTTACTGAGCGCCATTAATGTCACTTAGAATGTACCTAATAACCAAGGAATGCACCATGCCAGTAACTTCTACCTCTGATGCAGCTAAACATTCAGCTAACACCTCAAAGCCACAAAAGTCAGCACCTCTAAGGTTTGTGACTGGGGCTAGTCTGTTTGATGGTCACGATGCTTCTATTAATATCATGCGCCGTATTCTCCAAGGAGCGGGAGTGGAGGTTATCCATCTAGCACATAACCGGTCGGTGGCGGAGGTGGTCCAAACGGCTTTACAGGAAGATGTGCAGGGTATTGCGATTAGTTCTTATCAGGGCGGTCATGTGGAGTACTTTAAATATGTGGTGGATCTGCTTAAAGAAGCAGGTGCTGAGCATATTAAAATTTTTGGCGGTGGCGGCGGTGTGATTGTTCCCGCTGAGATTACTGAACTGCAAAACTACGGTGTAGAACGCATATACTCGCCCCACGACGGTCAGAATATAGGCTTGGTGGGTATGATCGATGACATGATTGAACGATGTTCGCTTAGCTCAGGATCATCGATCACAGTGCAAGCCAAAGACCTTAATAGCACTGATGATGGACAGCGTAATTTATCGACTTTAATCACCGCTATTGAGCGTAATGAGCTGAGTGAGCAAGAGTTAAAATCATTGCGAGAACAAGCCCAATTTTTAAATAATAGCGTACCAGTGCTGGGTATTACCGGTACTGGTGGTGCGGGTAAGTCCTCGCTCACTGATGAATTGATTCGTCGCTTTCGGCAAGATAGTGCAGATGAGTTAAAGATAGCAGTGCTGGCTATTGACCCCACTCGTCGTAAAACCGGCGGTGCGCTCTTAGGTGACCGCATTCGTATGAACGCTATTTACCACCCCAATATTTATATGCGCTCTATAGGTACTCGCAGTGCAGTGGGTGAGGTTCCAGAGTCGCTTACCGATATTATTAGTGCGATGCGCCTTGGAGGTTTTGATTTAGTGGTGGTTGAAACACCCGGCATCGGACAGGGTGATGCGGGTATTGTTCCCTATGTAGATGTGCCCATTTATGTAATGACCCCAGAGTTTGGTGCGCAGAGTCAGTTAGAAAAAATTGATATGCTAGATTACGCCGAGCTTGTAGTTATTAATAAATTTGACCGCAAGGGTAGTGAAGATGCTTATCGAGATGTGTGCAAGCAGATGCAACGTAATCGCGAAGCCTGGAGCGAGCAGACTGATTCTATGCCAGTGTTTGGCACTATTGCCTCGCACTTTAATGATGATGGCGTGACCGCGGCATATCAAGAATTGTTAAAACTGCTGCAGGATAAAGGTCTCTGTCAATTTGATCAGCACCTTGAGCCTGTTAGTTGTCGAATGTCGTCTGAAAAATCAGCGGTAGTGCCGGCTGATCGCCAGCGTTATTTAGCTGAAATTGCTGACACAGTGCGCGGCTATCATAAGCATGTTGAGGGACAGGCGACCTTGGCGCGGCAAAAACAGCAGTTGGCGGCGACCAAAGTTATGCTAGGCGATGTTGGTGCGAAGACTCCTTTGGAAATTGACCAACTTATTAAGGAACGTGAAAAAACTATGGACAGTCGTGCCGCTGCATTATTAGATAGCTGGCCTTTAGTGGTACAAGCTTATTCTGGTGATGAAAAAATCGACACCTTAGCAAACGGTAAACAAGTAACGACCAAGCTAAACAGTATTTCTCTTTCTGGGAACAAAATTCCCCGTGTTTCTTTGCCGCGGTTGCAGGACCACGGTGACTTATTGACATGGTTAATGTTGGATAATCTTCCGGGTGAGTTTCCTTACACCGCGGGAGTGTTTCCCTTTAAACGTGAAGGCGAAGACCCAGCGCGTATGTTTGCCGGTGAGGGAGATGCGTTTAAAACTAACCGTCGTTTTAAGGCCTTGTCAGAACACAGTGAAGCAAAACGGCTGTCTACCGCGTTTGATTCAGTGACACTTTATGGGTGGGATCCTGATGAGCGGCCAGATATCTACGGCAAGGTGGGTAATGCGGGAGTGTCTATCTGTACTCTAGATGACATGAAGGCTCTCTATGATGGCTTTGATCTCTGTGATCCCAAGACATCGGTATCTATGACCATCAATGGGCCGGCGCCAACGGTATTGGCTATGTTTCTTAATACCGCTATTGACCAGCAGGTGGATAAGTTTGCTGCTGAGCATCAACGCCAGCCGGATAATGCCGAGTATGAGAGCCTGCGCGCCAAGGCATTGAGCGCTGTGCGCGGTACAGTGCAGGCAGACATTCTAAAGGAAGATCAGGGCCAGAATACCTGTATTTTTTCTACCGAATTTAGTCTGCGTATGATGGGTGATATGCAGCAGTACTTTATTGATAAAGCCATTCGTAATTTTTACTCAGTATCTATCTCTGGTTACCATATTGCAGAGGCCGGGGCCAACCCCATTTCTCAGTTGGCCTTTACTTTGTCCAATGGGTTCACTTTTGTTGAGGCTTATCTGGCGAGAGGCATGAATATTGATGATTTTGCCCCTAATCTGTCATTTTTCTTTTCCAACGGCATGGATCCGGAGTACACAGTGATGGGTCGTGTGGCGCGGCGTATTTGGGCCACCACAATGCGTGATCGTTATGGGGCTAATTCACGCAGCCAAAAACTTAAATATCATATTCAAACGTCTGGTCGTTCTCTCCACGCCCAAGAGATGAACTTCAATGATATTCGTACCACCTTACAAGCCTTGATCGCGGTTTATGACAACTGTAATAGTCTTCACACCAATGCCTATGATGAAGCGATTACCACGCCCACTGAGGAGTCAGTGCGAAGAGCTCTAGCAATTCAGCTGATTATTAATCAAGAGTGGGGTCTAGCTAAAAATGAAAATCCAAGCCAGGGCGCCTTTATTATTGACGAACTTACTGCATTGGTAGAAGAATCTGTGTTGCAAGAGTTTGAGAAAATTTCTGATAGGGGGGGTGTATTGGGCGCTATGGAGACTGGCTACCAAAGAGGCAAAATTCAGGAGGAGTCGATGTTTTATGAGCACAAAAAGCACGATGGGTCCTTACCTATTGTGGGAGTTAATACCTTTATTAGTGAAGCTGAAGAACCGGAAGTAAAAATTGAACTAGCACGGTCTACAGATGATGAGAAGAAAAGCCAGATTAGACGCTTGCGAGCGTTCCAAAGTGAGCATGCGGCAGAATCTGAGGTTGTTCTTAAGGAACTTCAGGATGCAGTCCGTCGTGGCGATAATGGTTTTGATCTATTAATGGATGCCGTACGCTGCTGCTCTCTGGGTCAGATTACCAATGCACTGTTTGATGTCGGCGGCCAATATCGCCGTAGTATGTAAGTATATTTAGTAAGCTTCAAATGAAGGAATAGAACATGGCTAAACCTCTGCGCCTAACTCAGGTTGAACGTAAGGAAATATCTGACACTAAGATGCTAGAAGTGGCGATCGACTTGATTATTGAACAAGGTACTTCCCAGTTAACACTGAAAGATGTTGGCGAGCGCGCTGGTTATTCGCGAGGCTTAGCCGGTTATCGATTTGGTAATAAGGCGGGCTTGTTTGACTTTGTGTTACGTTCTGTGGGGGATGAATGGTTAGCCGAGTTGACCACTGTGACCAACAATAAAAGTGGCTATCAAGCTATTGCAGCGGCCCTAGATGCCCACAGTAGGTTTTGCGAGGATGCGCCTAAGCACGTTGAGGCTTTTTATCGTTTGTGGTTTGAATCTTTGGCACCAAAGTCCGCACTAAGGCCGGTGATTAAGGGTATTCATAGTCGTCGACATAGAGATGTCATGAGCTGGATAGAGAAGGGTATTAATGAAGGCTTAATAACACCAGTGGTGTCCCCAAAATTGATAGCGGATCAGTTTAGTGCGGCGGTTATTGGTATTGTCTACCAGTGGATGAGCGACCCGGATAACATCGATGAGATACGGACTCTGCATAATGGCTTAAAGCAGATGATGCAGTTAATGTTAGTGCAGACACATTCGGCGCTTGAAGACTAAAGTAATAATCTAGGCCAATAAAAAAGCGACCCAAGGGCCGCTTTTTTATTTGTTATTCAAACTGGGATTTTAACCACACTTTGATTCGCCGCAGTTTAAGCAAGTCATACAACCATCCATTAGGATAGTGGCTTTAACGCTACATTTTCTACACACCTCGGCGGTGGGTGGGAAGTCATTAGCTTCCTGTGGCGCAGCAGTGGCCTGTTCAAAGTCAGCACGTTTTTCATCCATAATCTTTTGCTGATGTTCAGGAATTTCGGGTTTAGTCATCATGCCGATCTTTTGCAGATGGTCTTCGATTGCCCAGCCTATTTCTGCCACCAACGACGGCATAAAACGCCCACCGGGTTTAAAGTAGCCACCTTGAGGATCAAAAATTGCTTTCAATTCTTCGACAAGGAATGTGCAGTCGCCACCTTTGCGGAAAACGGCAGAAATAACTCTAGTTAAGGCCGCAATCCACTGGAATTGATCCATATTTTTGGAGTTAAGAAATATTTCAAAGGGCCTGCGTAACTCGTGGTCAGTACCTTCATTTAAAATAATATCATTAATGGTTAGATACATAGCGTGATCTGACATCGGCGTTTTTATCTTATATGTGCTGCCAGCCAAGGCTTCAGGGCGTGAAACTTTTTCATGCATCTGAATAATATTACTTTCGGCTTCTGCAGCTTTTTCTATGGCCACTTCTTTTTCTGTCACTACTTTGTAGGCGACGATTTTTTTCTCAATTTTCTTGTTCATTATTATCCTCGCAGTAATCTGCGGATGTAATTTTAGTTAATTAGAATTTACCGTAGTAACCTTCTTTCAGTGCATCGAATAGATTAGCGGCAGTATGTGTTTCACCGTCATACTCAACCTCTTCGTTACCTTTAAATTCTACGGTAGAGCCATCTTCGAGAGTAAAGCTGTAAGTGGTATTTTCTAAATCACTTTCCTTAACCAATACACCTTGGAATGCCTCCGGGTTAAAACGGAATGTAGTGCAGCCTTTCAGCCCTTTTTCTGCGGCATACAGATAGACGTCCTTAAATGCTTCGTACTCACAATCGGTTGGCACATTAATGGTCTTAGAGATTGAAGAATCAACCCACTTTTGTGCCGCAGCTTGAACGTCAACATGTGCCTTGGGTTCAATATTCTCTGAACTAAGGAAGTAGTCGGGCAGCGCTTCTTCTGCATCCGTACCAAATGGCATAGCTTTAGGGTTAACTAGCGTGCGATAGGACAATAGCTCATAGGAAAACACATCGACTTTCTCTTTAGACTTCTTACCTTCACGGATAACATTACGAGAATAGTGGTGAGCGAAACTTGGCTCAATGCCATTACTGACATTGTTCGCCAATGACAGGGATATAGTGCCGGTTGGGGCAATGGATGAATGGTGACTAAAGCGACAGCCATCTTCAATAATAGATTCAATAAGCTTGGGGTCAGCCTTGGCTATCTGCTGCATATAGCGGCTGTACTTACCGATTAATACCTTGCCCTTAATTTTATCACCAACCTTAATACCATCCTTTGCTAAGTCTGGTTGTTTAAATAAGAGTGCAGCGGTGACATCAAATTCATCTTCCATAATTGGCGCGGGACCTTTTTCACGGGCTAGTTCCAAACCAGCAGAAAGTCCCGCCACGGCCATGTCTTGAGCCACTCGCTCAGTAAACTCTAATGACGCTGGGTCACCATATTTCATGCGCAGCATAGTCATCGCTGAGCCTAATCCCAAGAAGCCCATACCGTGACGCCGCTTGTATTCAATTTCTTTGCGCTGCTCTGCAAGGGGAAGACCGTTAATTTCGACAACGTTATCAAGCATGCGTGTGAACACACCGACCACCTCTGCATATTCATCCCAATCAAAAAATGCATCTTCGGTAAATGCGTTGCGCACAAACTTGGTCAAATTGACAGACCCTAGCAGACAGCTACCGTACGGAGGAAGAGGCTGTTCGCCGCAAGGGTTAGTCGCACGAATATCTTCGCAGAACCAGTTATTGTTATTTTTATTGACTTGATCAATGAGGATGAACCCTGGTTCAGCATAGTCATAGGTGGATGACATAATCGCGTTCCACAACTTTTGAGCGCGGATTGTTTCGTAAATACGACAGGCCACCAAGCCTTGTTCATTAGTCACATAACCTTCTGCCGTTGGGAAATGCTTCCAAACGACATTGTCACCTTTCATATCAATACCACCATCGACTTCTTTGGCACTGATCGGGAAGGTTAAGTCCCAATCGCCGTCTGCACGCACAGCTGCAATGAACTCCTCAGTGATCAATAGAGATAGATTGAACTGACGTAAACGTCCGTCTTCACGTTTAGCGCGAACAAAATCAAACACGTCCGGATGGCTAACATCAAAGGTTGCCATCTGGGCGCCCCTTCTGCCGCCTGCGGAAGAAACGGTGAAACACATTTTGTCGTAGATATCCATGAACGATAGCGGGCCAGACGTATAGGCACCAGCGCCAGATACGTATGCCCCTTTAGGGCGCAACGTGGAAAATTCATAACCAATGCCGCAACCCGCTTTTAAGGTTAAGCCAGCTTCTAGGTTACGTTCTAAAATGCCGAGCATTGAGTCAGGCACAGTGCCTGACACTGTACAGTTAATGGTCGAGGTCGCTGGCTTGTATGCTTGGGCACCTGCATTAGAAATAATCCGTCCCGCTGGAATTGCACCATGTTGGAGAGCCCAAACAAAGCGTTCTTGCCACTTTTCACGTTGAGCATCATCCTCAACATCAGATAACGCTTTGGCAACTCTCATATAAGTTGCATTTATGTCCGCATCAACGGGGTTAGAATCCTTGTCTTTAAGGCGGTATTTTTTATCCCAGATGTCGAGAGATGCGTCCTGCATAGTTATTTCTTGGGATTTTTTCAATGGTTTAATTGTTTTTAGTTTTGGTGCGCTCATTGTGTGCCCTTTAGTACTTGACTAGATAGAACTGCCTAACAATTATTATTGGGCCAAATTTCTAACCAGATCATCTGAATTTGTGTTTAAAATATTCCAGATTCATCCTTGAAACTGTTGAGTGAGTTTATCCTACATGGTGTGTCTTGCAAGTACTAATCCACTACATATTGTGTTTATTTTCATTTTTAATCGAATTATGACTTCATAAGTACTGGCAAAAGTTGTGGATAAATCGCCCGAGTAAGCATGAATGCTAGGGTTGCCAGAGTTTCTGACTAGAGATCGAAAATGAGTCACGATGAGATTTTTTTGCATAACGTCTAAGTTGTTATGTAAAACGTACACTCATTGTGCGTTGCTCACGACTTGGCTAAAATAGCCTACTGGTTAGTTTTCTTTTAAACAGCGGAGATAAAAATAGTCTCCGCGTTCTATTGAGGTTTTTAATGGATATTTTCGATTTCTCTGATGGCCGTGAAGGCTACTATGGGGAATATGGTGGCGTTTTCCTTCCGGAAATCCTACATGCAACTATCGAGGAGTTATTAACTTGTTTTCGCGAATGCAAAGCTGATCCGACATTTTGGCAAGATTATGTTGCTTTACTGCAAAATTATTCTGGCCGTCCCACGCCGATTACTCATTTAGAAAATCTTTCCCGTCAGCTTGGTGGCGCGCAGATTTATGTCAAACGAGATGATCTGAATCACACCGGTTCGCACAAGATTAACAATGTTATGGGTCAGGGTTTACTTTGCCAGAGATTAGGCAAGCGGCGAGTGATCGCTGAGACGGGAGCTGGGCAGCATGGTTTTGCTACTGCGACCATGGCAGCGAAATTTGGTTATGACTGTAAAATCTACATGGGCGCGGTTGACATCGCTCGGCAGCGTCCAAATGTTTTTTGGATGGAAAACCTTGGAGCCGAAGTTATTTCAGTTGAAGATGGCCAAAAGACTCTGAAAGATGCCGTAAATGCATGTATGCGTGATTGGGTTACCAATATGGCAGATACCCACTATATTTTGGGTACCGCTTGTGGGCCTCACCCCTTCCCTGAAATGGTGAGCTGGTTTCAATCCATTATCGGGATGGAAGCGCGGGAACAGATATTGAAACAAGCAGGAAGATTACCTGATCGTGTCTACGCCTGTGTCGGTGGTGGTTCCAATGCTATGGGTATTTTCCAGGGATTTTTTGATGACGATAGCGTTGAGTTAATTGGTTGTGAAGCTGGTGGACAGGGTGTTGGTTCTTATATGCATTCGGCAAGATTAGCCTATGATGATGCCTCGGTCGGTGTTGCTCAGGGTTACAAGACCTATTTCTTACAAAATGACCAAGGCAATATGAATGAAACTCATTCAGTCGCCGCTGGTCTGGATTACATTGGTATCAACCCTATTTTTTCGTATCTCTGGGAGCAGGGTAAAGTCCGGTTTGAGGCCGCTACTGATACTGAAGTCAAGGA
>Ga0308010_1000346_pt1 | contig 33463 bp, 52 predicted proteins | sample Neamet129_FD_202368 | JGI IMG/M metagenome (GOLD analysis project Ga0308010, IMG submission 202368) | Marine microbial communities from water near the shore, Antarctic Ocean - #129 | ecosystem: Environmental > Aquatic > Marine > Unclassified | place: Southern Ocean | collected 2014-07-24 | reverse complement strand
AGAGTTTCTTGTTAAAGAAGATGAGTTTAGTTTAATTAAGGATAAAATTAAAGTTGAGGATATAAAACATCTCATATTAAAGCCAAGTTTCTTGATTTTATGGGACAAATATCTTGAAGGATTAGAGGAATATGAATGATAGTACAAGAAATGTAAGGGCATATATTTATGGGTTGTTAGACGGTAATATAACTCATGATGGAAGTGGTGTTACTGTAGTAAATAAAGCTACTGATCAGACATCATATCCTTACATTGTAGTACAAGCAACCGGTATGGTTGATGATTCATTAAAAGATAGATTTGGGGGTGTGTATGAGGTGCAAGTCCAAGTACACACTAAATACCCATTAAATTATGGAGGACAAGATGATTGTGATGACATATCAAACTCAATTCTCCAAACAATAAGATTAAGGAATGCTACATCAGATTTCGGTGCTGATACAATGTATATGTTTAAACAGACTAACCAAAGATACCTTGAGGATGATGATGGGCAATACGAGTATTTTACTAAAATTATAGTTTTTGAAGCAAACGTACTAAGTGATGCTTAATGGTACATTATTCGTTCTATATATTAATAATGATAAACTTTTACTTTCAAAATCTCATTCTATTGAATTTAATGGGAATGCGGTTGATGCAAGTTATAAGATACCAAGCGAAAGAATTGTCGGGGATGGTTATTATTGGGAATCCGCTAACTTAAATTGGGAGTCGGCTAATTTAAATTGGGAGGATGTTACATTTTCTACTGAAGTAAGCGGTTGGAAAGAGTTTATGATGGGTTATAAGTCGGGCAGTTTTTCTGTTGAAGGATTGCTTACTCTTGATAGAAGCACTCAATTTTGGGATACAACAGATTATTTTTGGGAATTATTTAATGTAGAGTGGGAGGATGGAGCCATAGAACCAAACCCATCAGCCACCTTGGATGAGTTATTAATAACAAGAGAAAAGGTTAGATTTGATATAATAAGCAATTCAAACTATACTCTTTTTAGTGGTATGTGTAGAGTAAATAATTATGCTTTAGTTGCTAATAGTGAAGGGGCTATGTTTTATAATGCTGACTTTACCATTACAGGAGCATCATCATAATACTTTATGTATTTTTTATTTATCTTTGAGTAAAATATTAAAAAATGGCTGCAATTAACGGAACAGAATTAACATTATATATCCCTTCAGTAAAAGTTGGGGGAACAACACCTAGTTGGATAGCAATAGGATTATCAAAATCTGCTAGTCTTTCATTAGCTGCTGAAATGGGTGATGTATCAACTAAAGATTCTAGTGGGTGGAATGAATCACTCTCTTTGATGAAATCTTGGACGATAGACTTTGAGGCATTGGTTGACTTGGATGTAGCATCAGCGGATCCAAATACCGCAATAAATATCTTACCCTTATGGGAATACTTTAAAAACGGAGATAAAATAAAAATAGCTTGGGGCAAAAGTGGTGCTTATTGGTATGGTGATGCTTTCATTACTTCTTTAGAGGAAAGTGCTGAAGCAGAGCAGCCTGTTAGCTTTAGTGGTTCACTACAAGGAACAAGTGTATTAGCGCTTGGTGCTACTAGTCCTCCAACTTATCCTACATAATTAACTAATTAATTAAATTTTATGGCAACAAACAAACACAGAGGTACTTGTATCATCAACATTGGTGGCAAGAAAAGAGGAGTAATCTTTAATATGAATACTTATGCAATATTTTGTGAAGGTATGGATATTGAGATTAGTCAAATAGAGGAAGTCTTTAACGGAAGAAAACAACAGAAAGGATTTTGTTGGTTAATATATTCGGGATGTGTTGCTTATGATGAAAAGAATGGGAATAATTTAGATTATGACATACATGATTTTTATGATTGGGTTATGGACATGAGCGAAAAAGATACGGAGTTAGTTACAAAAACAATGTTATCATCTAGGCAATTAAGTAATGATTCTAATAATGGTGTTTCAAGAAATGTTGTTGAAGCAACTGATGAGAATACTTTAAAAAAAAATTAACAACTTTTGAGGATATTTTAGATCAAGCAATAGGGACTTTGGGTATAATGCCCGAAGTTTTTTGGTTATTGACTTGGGCAGATTTTATGAGGTTATTAGAATCTCACGTATACCTACAAAACCAAGATTGGGATAAAGTAAGGTACCAATCCACAATGGTAGCCAATTGTTCCATGGGCAGAAAAAAGGTTATAAAACCAAAAGATTTATTTCAATTACCACACGACAAAGAATATAAGAAAAAAGTTGAATTTCCATCCAAGGAAGAGATTAAAAGTGTTCTAGGAAAGTCTGTGCAATTGCCTATTTAATATTAATTAAATTTGTATTATGGCTGATGAACAAAAATTAATAATAAAAACCATAGCGGACACTAAGGGATTCACTAGTGGATTAAATAGAATGCAGTCGGGATTAAAAAAACTCGGAGGTGTTTTTAGCGCAGTTGGTGGAGCGTATGCTGCTTCAAAAATATTTAACATTGGAAAAGATTTAGTTAAGGTATCTGCTGAACTTGAAACGGTAAATAGAAGTTTTGAACGAAGTTTTGGTTCCTTAACTAAAACGGTAGATACTGAGTTAAATCAACTTTCTGATACCTTGGGTAGATCCACTACAGTTTTAAAGAAGGGTGCGATATCATTTAATTCATTCTTTCAAGGATTGGGTTTTGCTTCACAAGAAGCCGCTAAAATGTCTGTTAGTATGCAAAGCTTATCAGTAGATTTAGCAAGTTTCTTTGGCATACAGGATACAAATGCACAGAAAAGATTTATAGCAGCATTAGCGGGTTCTCCGGAAGTACTTGATCAGTATGGTATAAACTTAAAACAAACTGCTCTTCAACAGGAATTGTACAACATGGGTTTAAAAACCACAGTGCAAAACACTAGTGAAGTGGTTAAAACTCAAGCAAGATTAAATGTCATAATGCGATCAATGACTGCTGCGGGCATATTAGGCGATGCAGCACGTGCTGCCACAACATATGCGGGTAAAATAAAAGAACTAAATGCTAATTTCTTAAAATTTAAGGAGAATATAGGAGGAACAGTTAAACCATTGGCTTCTTTTATAGTTGATGTATTTAATGATTTACTGAAAGAATTTAATGATGATGTTAAGGCAATAGCTGATAATATAATTCGTTTAAGGGAATCTCTAGGAATAAATAGTGATAACGATAATTTAAGAAAAGAGTTCGGGATGAAATCCGAAAAGGAAGAAGAAGCTGAAAATATAAAAAAATCAATAAAGCTAACAAAAGATTTTGCCTATCAATCTAAAGTATTAAATATGTTAGGTAAAGAAAAGCTAGAGCTTTTTTATAGGTTAACAGAAGAGCAGAAAAAACTTAGTTTACTTGCTGAAATGAATAACGACGAAGCTACTCGATTTATTTTTATTCAAAATCAATTACAAGTAATATCAAAAGAAATAGCCGAGCGAGAAAAAGCAAGGGCAGATTCTTTTGCGTCAGTAGTTAAAGAATCTGAAAAAAGAATAGAAATACTTAAAAAAGAATTTGAATTTCAAAAAGAATTACAAAAAATTGATGAATTAAAATATCGTGATTTACTTGATCAAGTAAAACTTCAGAATGACATAACTGATGAAATGTCACTTCAATTTAGGAACTCTGAGAAAGAGAGTAAAGAGTATGAAAAACAATTAATATTATTAGCTAGGATAAAAGCAGCAATTGCTCGTAAAAGGGATGCCGGAGACACTCCAACTCCAATGAAAAAAGTTGGAACGGCTCTTTTGGGTACAAAAGGTGAAGGATCATTAAAAACCGATCCAAAAAAACTTAATGAGTTAATACCCGACAAACTTGGTGCAGCAAATGAGTCTTTATTTGAATGGGAAAGCATTTTTGATAATACAGGATTTTTAGAGCAATTAACTTTATTTCAAGATGGAATAGCAATTTTTGATCATATTAGATTTGATTTTGTTAATGGAGTTAAACAAATGGGAGTAGATTTGGCTCAGAATATGGCATCCGGATTTGGAAATGCTGTAGCAGAATCTCTTAATGGTAATAAAAAGTTTGTTGATGCTATTAGAATTGGAACAAAAAAAACATTGATAGCACAATCTGCTGATTTAGCTGCCCAAGCAGTATACTATGGTATTATTGGTGCTGCTTTAGCCATAGGTGGTGCTATTTCGGGTAATGGCGATATGATAAAAAGAGGAGCCGGTTATTTAAAAACTGCTGCAATGTTAGGTGCGGGTGCAGCAGCAACGGGTGCGCTTGGTAAATCAATTAAAGGAGAAGCGGGACTTGGTGTAAATGGGACAGGAGGTAATGGAAATAATGGAATAGGAGGAAGAGGAGGAACATTTGAAGACTTTATGAACGCTATTCAAGGAGAACAAGTATTTAGATTGGCGGGTAATGATTTAGTAACGGCAATTAATAGAACAAATACATTTCAAGGTTCAATAGGAGGATAAAATATGAGTTATTATCAAAAAAAATACACATTAGAGTTTGATGACATTATTAAAGATGAATTTAATAATTACAAACTTGAAATATTTAAAAAATATTCCACTTCAACTAATGATAATGTTTATGAGACTGTTACCGCTAGTGAGGCGATTAGTGTAGGTGATCCTGTGGTTTATGTATCATCGGGTTTTGTTGTTAAGGCAAAAGCATCTACTAGTTCTTTAATGCCACATATTGGTATAGCTAATACAAATATTAATCAAGGTGGATCGGGGCAAATTTTAATTAGTGGAGTTATTGCGCTATCCGGCACTTTAAATACAATATATTACGTTGGTGAAAACGGTGGATACACAACGTCTACTGTAGGATTGACAACCATAGATGTTATAGGACATCAATTCTCTTCTACTGCCGTTGTATTAACAGATGCGGAAGTCACATTAAAAGGAGATGGTAGTCCAATAACACTTAATTATAATTTAGTCCAAGATGATATTCTATCCCCATCTAGATCAAGTTATTTAGATATTTCATTTTATAAAGAAAGTTTGTCTGATGATTTTTCTGAGTTGTTTATTTCTGAGAATGACTCATTTAAGGTTTATTTATATAAGAATAGTAATCTGTTTTGGCAAGGTTGGATAGGAACGCAATTAAGTTCAGAGCCATTTGCTTCACCTCCATATGTTGTTCAAATGAGAGCATATGATGGATTACATTTATTAAAGGATATACCATATTTTGATAGTTTAGATGTGTTTCAAGCAACATCTAATTTATTTAATGATAGGTATGGATATCATAATCTTACAGATGTTTTAGAAAAATGTATTTATAATACAGGGGTGCTTAATGATGTTTATTATTACGTTAAAATAACTAATGATGAGACAACAAATTTATCGACAACCTTTGTAAATGATACGAGAGTTCATCATCAAACATTCTTAAATGGTGAATCTAATTCTATGAATATGCAAGAAGTTTTGCAAAATATTTTAGAAAGTTTAGGTGCAACAATATACCAAAGAGATGGTAATTGGTGTGTTGTTAGGATATCTGATTTTACTTTAAGTTCGGGTACTCCTAGTGGAATAGTTTTAAAAAGAAGTACATGGAGGGCGGATGATAATCCAAGTGCAACTAATTATGTATTAACAACTCAAAGTTCTGATTTAGCTAGACAATATATATCTAGTGAAGTAGATTTCTTTCAAATTGAAGCTAACACAACAATGACTCTTCAATATCCATTAAAGGAAGTAATTATAAAACAAGATTTTGATCATAACATGGTTACAGATACAACCATTGATTCTGTAAAGGATTTAGGTGCATCTGATCCGTCCGGTACATATTTATTTACTGAATGGGAGCCAAGTGGTGCTTCAGAAGCAGTTGTTCTTAGATCAGATGATGCTCAAAGTCAAGCTAAAAACTTAAATAAATCATTTATTGAGGTTGATTTAGGTACTAGTACAATGGATATAAATTTTAAAGATGAAGCATTATATTATCCCGTCACTCATGATTGTACTATCGATTCATCTACTATTAGTGGACTTAGAGCAAAAGCCAAAATTCGTCCATTAGGAAGAAGTCAAGTTAAAGATGAGGCAGCAGCAGTAGTTTTCTCACCAAGATTATCATGGCAAGGTGGAGCAAAAGGATTTGGTATAGGAGGGGTTACAAGAAGATTTATATTAAAATCTTATGCGCCAACTACTCTTCCTCCTCAAGCTAACATTGTTCGTGATTACGAATTAAGTATTGGTACCGCTAATTATGCTCCCGAACTTACTAGATCAAACTTAACAATAAGCACATTCAATAATTCGGATTATGTTGTTACAATATCAACAACTGCTTATCCCGTTTGGTATCAAAGCGGAACGCTTAACGGAACAAATACAATAACAAAAGCAGATTTTACCGGTACACCTACAAATAAAATGACTCCGGCTGAATATACTGTAAGTATTACTACTGCATCAGCTAGGATTGGATCAATTGAATGGGATATTGAGGGTATTATTAATGGTAGTAGCACACCTCCCGGAACAGATAGTTGGGAAGTTAAGTGGACGGGTATCCCCGCAGTTGATAACAAAGACACTACTGATGTTGCAGCTACTATATTTAAAAAGGATTTTAACGAATCTCAAGCAGATTATGCAGCAGCTAGAGTGGTGACAAATAAAATAAATGATTGGTTTGATTGCACTATTACCGGATCAGATGGTTGGAACTCAGCTATCAGTTCATTAAAAGTTGAAATGTATATTTTTGGGGGTGCTAAGTTTTTAGATGCAAGTGGAGAGTTTTTCCCGTTTCCGTATACCAATACATACGATGTTAGTTATACTGACATTGAATTGGTTCCACTTGTTACTAATTCTAAGTTTGCTCCGGAAAAGCAAGAATATATAATTTCACAAAATAAAAAATATAGCAGTATTAAAACAAAATCAATTAAAATGGGTTCGGGTTTATTTAATACGGGTTCCAATGTATTGGTAGGATTTGAACCATCTACACCACCCTCTGCCGTTAAAAGTTGGACTAATTGGGATGATACTAAATTAAGTGGATATACCATGCAACATTTATTAGCTGCTTGTTATATGCAGTTGTACAGGATTTCTGTTAGAAGAATGGATGGAACACATTATGGTAATTATAAATACGGTGATAGATTGGTTCTTAAGGTTAACGGATCCACAGAAACACTAAATGGAAGTCAAGGAAAATTCTTTCCCATGAACGTTTCAATGGACTTAAAGATGGCAATGGTGAGTTTTAGTGGTGATGATTTACTAGACAATACGGGTAGTAGTTGGATATCCGGCTTGACTAGGAAGATAAAATGGATTGGCAATAACAATATTACTCAAACAGAAACTTTAACTTAATTTTTTTTTGGATTTGTAGAAATCTTTATTTAGCATTGTACAGTTAAATAAATGTTTTACTAAACAAGAAAGAATGAACAAATCAATAAATGAAAAGTTATTTGCTCTTCAGAATGAAATAGGTGCTATTAGCAAGGATGCTAAGAATCCTTTTTATAAGAGTAAATATTTTGATATTAATTCATTAATAAAGCAATTACAACCTTTATTAGAAAAGCATAGGTTATTGCTACTACAACCACCAAAAGCAGATGGTGATGTATTGGTTTATACCTATATCTTGTGTGTTGATAGTGGTGAGTTCGTTGAGGCTTCTATGAAATTACCCGACTTAGCTGATATACAGAAGTTAGGAGGAGCCGTAACATATTTGCGTAGGTACACATTAAGTAGTCTTCTTGGTTTACAATCTGAGGATGATGATGGTAATGCAGCAAGTAATGCTAGTGTTAAATCTTCTGCTCCAAAGGCAAAAGATAAATTAAGTAAGGATAGATTTGATAATGCAGTAAAGCAATATAAAAACAATCCCGAATACATTAAAGATAATTTAAGGAAATACACCTTAGATGAAGTTCAATTAAATATTTTAAGTAAAAACAAAATAGTTCTATAATTATGGCTGATTTATATTTAGTAAAATTAAACCTAGAGGCTTTAGAAGCCTTAAAGGATAAAGCATGGAAGGGTAAAAACCTTGATGTTGCAATTTGGGTTAACGATGATGTTGATCATACCGATGATAATGAGAATTGGAAAGCAATTTCTGTTTCTCACGGTAATAAGAAGAAAGGTGAGACAGTTGTTTATGTCGGTAATGGCAAGAAGTTTGTCAATGACAATAACCCTCCATTTTAATGTTTGAGATAGTAAAGCAACTGCCTAACCTATCTAATAACCTATATCATTCAGTTGGGACGGAGATTATTTCTTCGTCCTTTCTGAAGGGTGTATATAAGCATTCGGTAAATAGGGCAAAAATACCATTAGAGCCAAATGATGCTTTAACGTTTGGAACACAATTTCACGATATATGTGAATTAGGGACAAAAGAGTTTAATAATATGTATTCTGTTATTCCCGATGATTGTTCCAATAAACGAACTAAATTGTACAAGGAGTTTATAAAGGATAACCCAAATGCTTTAACAAAAGGTGATTCTGTTAGACTAAGTAGAATGTATGATAGCCTAAACTCAAATGAATTTTACAGGAGTTTAGAGGATAATTATGATGCTCATTCAGAGCATAGCTTTTATGCTAAGAGAGATGGTTTAAATTTTCGGATCCGTCCCGATAAGCATTATAGCTTTAACGGGGAAATACTACACGTTGTTGATTTTAAGACAACAGGAGATTGTAGTACATTTAGATTTGATATATTAAAATATGGATATGATTTACAAGCGGTTTTTTATGCGGATGTTCTTGGGATTAATCCCGCTGATTTTTATTTTATTGCTATCGAAAAGACATATCCGTACACGTGTCAAGTCTTTGGGTTGTCTGAAGAGTCAATCAACAAAGGAAGACGCAAAATGGATATAGCTATTAATAAGATTAAGAGTGGCGAGAAGTCTATTGGATACGAATTAGTTGAACGAGTTTAATTATATATTATGACGATAGATATTTTAACAACATACATAAAAGATGAGGATTGCTACGGATTTGATTTTATTAAAATTAACTACAAATCACTTTTATCAATTCATTACGATGCATTCTTTAAAACAGTATCAATAGAGTTGTTCTTTAGAATACTCCGTTGAAGCGTTTTAAGAAGACTAGAAACAATAACTCAATGACTGAGGCAGCATTCTTTGGTTGGATTAGATCATTGCTTAGAATGCGTTATATGAGGGGATGGAAGCCACACAATGAAGTGGCTAAAGATAACAGGAGAGCCATTACTAAAAAGAGTAGGGCAAAATGGGAATATCAATGCGCTGATTGTAATGATTGGTTCCTTAGAAAAGAAGTTGACATTGATCATATCATTCCTTGTGGTACATTAAAATCATTTCAAGATTTATCATTATTCTGCGAACGATTGTTTGTAGAGAAAGAAGGATTGCAAGTCTTATGCAAGGTTTGCCATAAAAAGAAAACACATGACACTTAAACTAATTCACCATTACTTTAAACATTTTAAAGAAGACAAATTCGTAAACTTAGTTTTGAAAGGTAACGAGATATTTGCAATTAATAAAATAACAAATTGTAAACAAATCTTTGTTAATTCGGAGGAAAGTATTAAGATTACGGACAAAAAAGATTTAGATAAGGTAAAAAAATACATATATGACTAAAATATCACACCAAATAAGAAAAAAGGCTGCTAGAATGCAGATAATAATATTCATGGAATTACTTCTGAATAAGAAGAGTGAGTTTGATGGACTTGAGGAGACTTATCACATGATAAGAAGGGATTGGATGAAATTAACAAACGTTCACTTACCCTCTCATTATTGCAATTACAAATCATTATATAAAAGAGCAATACTTAGTGAGTTTAGGAAAGTAACTATCGCAGCAAATGATTGATTCGTTCCTAGAAAACATTGATCATCTTCATGATTTGGTGGTGATTAAGACAAATATTTCTCAAAAAGTTAAAAAGGATGTTGTTATGACAATTCGCTCTATGAAGAGAACTATTGTCGAATATGTAGAAAGTAATGCATTAGCTGAAGTAGATGGAGTTAATGATGATAAGGATGACTTTTGGGATTGGATTAACAAAGGAAGTAATGCTCAGACAACTTTTATTAACAGATATGATAGAATATTTAAATGGAAGAGGGGTTGGGTAAATTCTTGGACAGGATATTCAAACGAAGGTAAGTCTAGTTGGTTGTATTTTGTAATACTTATAAAACTATTACAGGATCCGGAAGCAAAAGTTGCCGTGTTTTCTCCCGAAAATTATCCTCGGAACAAATTTGTTAAGGATTGGGTAAAGACAATGTTAGGTTGTGATCCAAAATATTCCAATAGACTAAAATGTGAAAAAATGATAGAGCAATTTAATGACAGATTGTTTTACGTTTATCCATCAAACCATGATATTGAAAGCATTGAGGCTCAGTTTAAAAATCTAATTAAACTAAATAAAGTTAACATAACCGTTATTGATCCGTATTTAAAGGTTTCTAAGCCTAGTGGTGTAAATGATTTACAATATTTGACATCTTTTTTAAAGAGACAAGAGGTATTTGCTAAAAACTTTAACGTAAGTCATCATGTTGTTTACCATCAATTAACCCCTCAGATAGATGAAACGGGTAATTATCCCGAACCCGATCAATATAAAATGAAGGGTGGAGGTAATATTGCTGATGGATCCGATACGGTTAGTTCTGTGTGGCGCCCTTACAGGAAGACAGAGGAAGAAAATAAAAGTGTTTTAATAAAAACGCAAAAGGTAAAGGATTTCGATGTTTTTACTCTAGGATATCTAAAATTAGATTACAATCTTAGTAAGAATAGGTATTTCTTAGAGGGAATTGATATCTTTGACGAAGCAATGAAGAATAGTAAATTCAAAGAAGAACTATTTTAACATGAAAACAATATTATCAATAATAGCGTTATTTAGTGCTATAGTAGCACCAAACGCAACAATAGAGAACATTCCCTACGAAACTTATTACTCTATAGACTATCAAGATGTATCAATTGATACATTGCTACAGAGCATAATACTTGTTGAATCCAATGGAGATTCTTCAGCAGTAGGAGATAAGCATATGAAAACCCCTAGTATCGGGTTACTCCAAATTCGTGAGGTTATGGTAGATGAAATAAATAGAATACTTAAAAAACAACGTAGTAAGGTACGTTATGTGTATTCGGATAGGTGGAGTGCCACTAAGTCAGTAGAGATGTATTACATATGGAAGGAATTTCATCATAATTATTCTGCTCCGGAAGTTATTGCAAGGAATTGGAATGGTGGTACCTACGGCTATAAAAAGAAAGCTACAATTAAATATTGGGCAAAAGTGAAATCTAAACTAAGAGATTATGAAAAATCCATTTGAAAGAAATGTAGAAATGTTAGAAGATTTATTATCATTTTACAATTATGAGCCAAAAATAATTAACGGGATGAGCAAGGAAGAAGCTATGATAACTCTTATTAATTGCATGATAAACTACAATGAAGAACTATCTTGTACTCTTATTGAGGATCAAATAGATGAGATTTTAAGAAATGATTAAACTTCCAATTTACAAGCCAAAACTTACATCAATTAAATTTAATTGCAAACATATTCCAAGGGGATTTACTGATGGCATTAAAGTAAAGGCTGATAGTGAAAGCTATGCTCATACTAAAATTGCTCACGCATATATTCATTTAAATGGTATGATTGAGTTTGGATTAAATGATAAGATGATATCTGAAGATGATGATAGTCATTTAATTATTAAGGTGCTTGTTAAGCATAAGTATGATTCAGATAAGGTAGATAGTTTAAGGAATGTTGTGTCAACTACTGATTGGCTTTTAGCTTCTCAGCTTGATGCTATAGCTTGGCTTTGTCGGAAGTGGTTTTCAGATTACAATATTACAAATGTAAAAAACGAGTGTGGAGATATGTTTCCATATAAATTATTAACAAAATATATATCAAATGACGGATTTACAAAATACGTTTAATAAAGATTTAGAGTTTGGGCATGAGGGTGAAGAGGTAGTATTAGATTACATTAGGACAAAATATGAATGTGCTGTTCGCATTCCTAATAAGTTTTCTGATTACGATATTTGGATTCCCGAAATAGGAAAAAGTGTTGAGGTTAAATACGATATTAGAAGTAATGATACAGGAAACTTCTTTATTGAATTATACATGAGCGGGAAACCATCCGGATTGCTTTCTAGTAAGGCTGATTGGTGGGTTTTTTATGATGGGCATAGGTTTTATTGGATTGAGTTAGAAAAGCTAAAACAACTAATAATACTTTCATCTAGCAATTGGATTGAAGTTCAACCAAAGGGTGATAAGGAACCCAAGAAGGCATTCATAATAAAGAAATCATTAATGTCTCAATATTCATTTAAAAATTTCTTTTGAGGTTCGGTAAAACAGAACTTCATAATATGTTTAGGGCATTTCTTGTCCTAGCATCATTTATTATAACAGTTTCATCAATTATTATATTAATATCTTATGCGATTCTTAGTTATTCTTAAATCTAAATCAAGTGGTGTTAGCTACCATAGATTATTAAAACCATTTGAAAAGCTAAAAGAAAGAGGGCATTCAGTTGATATGATAGACACATATCATGAGTCTAAAATTGATTCGGACAAATATGACTACCTAGTTTTCAACAGGGGATTGGGTTATAATTATCATGACTTAGAAATTATAGATAAGTTTAAGGATAAGGGAATTAAAATAATCATGGACATAGATGACTATTGGGTTCTTCCCGATTATCATCCAATTGTTTGGCGGGATGATGTGGATTATGATAAATGGAGGGGTAGCATTGTAGCTAATCTCGCAATGGCTGATTACATTTGGACATCAACAGAATATCTTAAATCTAAAATAGAAAGTCTCGTTCCCAATACCCCAACAGTAATTGCTAGAAATGCTATTGATTACGATGATGAATTACAATGGAGTGAGGTTAAGAGCAAATCTAGAAATAAGGATAAGGTTGTTATTGGCTATGCCGGTAGTACAACACATTACATGGATTTGGATCCACTACAAACTGCAATACGAAGGATTAATACTAACAGTTTCTTAAGAAAAAATGTTATGTTTAATTTGTTCGGTGTTGATTTTAAAACAAATGTCGGTAAAAAGGTTTGGAATCATCAAGCAAAAGTAATGACAGTGCAAGGTAGATTTAATAATCTTCACCTTGATGGAGGAAGACACGTTTCCGAATACGCTTATTTTTATGATGAAATGGATGTTTCAATTGCATCTGTAGTTGATAATGATTTTAATAGATGCAAGAGTGAGTTAAAAATAATAGAAGCCGGAGCAAAATATACTCCATTCATTGGCACCGACATAATAACATATAACAGGACAGAGGCTAACATTGATTTATGTAGCAATCCCGATGAATGGACTAATTCTATGAAGGAATTAATCTTAGACAAACATTTAAGGGCAGAGTTAGGTAAAGAGTTGGGTGAGTATGTTCGGGATGAATATGTAATTGATAAGGAGAATCAAGCTAGACTAAATATTTTATGAATATATTCACTATAAGTTATGAATTTAGGAGAGTACGCTGAGTCATTGTTTACGACAATATGCACAGGAGAGGGATACGCCGTTTCTAAGCCATTTTATCATGAGGTAAGGTATGATTTAGTGGTTGATGTAAATAATGCATTACATAGGGTTCAAGTGAAGTCTACGGATCATGTCCGTCCAAAGGATAATCAATGTCAGGTTAGAGTAAATTATAGCAAAGAAGAGGTAGATTGGTTTGCTATTTATATACATAAAACCAATGATTGGTATGTTCTACCAATAGATGTTGTTGAAGATATTAAGCAATTTTCAATTAAATTAGGTTATAAGTCAAAATACGATATATTTAAAAATAATTTTGGATTTGTCCGTCATGGGTTTTAGATTTGAGTATTATTAATCAAAAATAAAATGAATATGGACGAAGATGTATTAAAAGGATTATTTGAAGCTATTAACCCTAACCCTAAACCAAAGACTAAATGATTTGTGCAAATTGTAATAAGTCTTTTGAGAAGAAAGAGCAAGAAGGAGTAATAGGTAGACTTAGGAAATACTGTTCAATAAAGTGTAGAAATCAAAATTACAATAGGGTTTACAGGGAAAGAAATAAAAACAAAACTGACGAACCGTCATCAAGAAACATTAATAAAATAATTCAAGGAGATTTTAATAAAGCTATTACTGTTGATAATGATTGGTTTTTTTCTACTAAAGTGGAGGATTGGTGTTCATCAAGAGAATCCAAGTCTAGAGCAAAATATAAAAAGATTAAAGAACAAAGATTAAAAGAAGAAGCAGAAAATGAGCAAAATGAAGAATAACTTATACGATATGCTTTTACACAATGCATTATCAAAAAGAAGCAAAGCAATTTTAACATTGGATTTAATGACAAAGCATCCTGTAGGAATTGGCGATCACTCAACTGATGATTTTTATGACAACGCAATAGAGGCTATTAAGAATTTAGCTGACGCAAATGATGAGTTAGAGACAATACATAAATACTTTAAGAAATGATTAGGAATTATTTTTTATTGGATCAGAAGAAATACGGAAAAGAATTGATTATGTTTTGTAGAACATCAAATGGTATTTACGCATATGATCATGATAAAATGTACAATAAACACATAGAGCATTTATCCTCTCTTCCATGTTGGATTAAGTATGGTAGATACACAATGACATATGGCATTCCTCATCCAATGAATTTAGATTGTACTAATATTATTAAATTTTAATAAAGGGGATATAATGGGGGATACCGTGGTTAAGTTTTTGTTTTGGATATTTTTTATCTTGATTTTAAATGGGTGTTCCGGATTGGAATTATTTATAATGAATCAGAAAGCAATTGCAAGAGGAAATGCTTTGAACAATAAAAGAGGATTTCCAATATATAACCCAAGGAGTTGTAGGTGCAACTCTACATTAATTAGTAGACAAAATCTCACAGTTATTTGTCACCATATTCCTACAATAAATCAACAATATTTTAGAGTAAATAATCAAGTAAATTATTACTCAAATACCCACACAAAAAAGAATAATTAATTCTAATTATTTTCTACCTATTTTATAGTTATTATTTTACAATTTATTTATTAATAAAATAATTTATTTTTTTTTATAAAAATATTTTTTTATTATAAATATTATATAGAATAAATTTAGTCCAAAAATTTGAATTGTCAGACCAAATATTCAGACCAAATTTTCAGACCAAATTCCGTCTGACTCAGAAAATCCTAGACATATATAAAAATGTATCGTAAAAATAATTTTTAAATTTATTATGAAATTATTTTGAATTTTGCGTTTTATTTATTATCACGTGCGCACGTTCTTTTATATGTCATTGACTTATAAAGAGTTATCCACATTAAAATTAATTTACGATTGTTGAAAAGTTTTTATTAATTTTTAGCTTAAAAGTTTTTTTATTAATTAAAAGGTTTTTATAATTGCTAAACATTATTTTAAACATAAATTTTATACACCATGAAAGATTTACTAATTAGTTCAAACAAGACAGAAACCATTATTAATGTGGTTTGCTTTACCATCGGTTGCACATTGATTGCAACGTTATTCGCTGCTCTCATTTACGGAATTTTAAACGGTTTATTATGATATTATATGTCCTATTTGCGTTGTTCATTGTAACGCTTGAAATGCTTGCAAGACGCGAGGAAAAGAACAATAAAAACTATTACAAAAACCGTAAAAAATAAACATTATGAAAAAAATAATTAAAATAAGATGTAAAGAAACCGGTAACATTATGACATGGACAATAACGGACGTATTAAACGAAATTAATCGTGATCGTTCATCCGGTTGGATAGATTATAATAAAAACGACTGGTTAGAAGGTTGGAACGAATGGATAGAAACAGATGATTTTTATAGTATTTACAACAATAAAAAACAAAGATTATGAAAGGATTGAAAAAACTACTAGGCGACAGTAATAGTAAATTAAAGAAGACATCAGAACATTTTGATGTCAAAATATATAATTTCAGTATACCGGCATTTAATGATAAATTAACCGGTAAGGTGACTTGTCCTTTTGCAATCAAAAAGATTGTTGACGGTGTCAAGATTGGCTGCGGGTGGTTCTGTTATGCTCAAAAAGGCGCCTATAATTGGATACAAAAGGCGCTTACAATTCGTTATGAAGCCACAAAAGAAAAAGGCTTTGTTGAACGTATTATAAATGAACTGAACGGTAAACGAACTAAAAAACAAATCTATGTTCGTGTTCATGATAGCGGTGATTTTTATTCACCGGCTTATTTAGATAAGTGGGTTGAGATTGCAACGGCTTTGCCTCATATTAGGTTTTATGCTTACACAAAATCGCATGATTTTTTTCGTTCAATAACTTTACCGGATAATTTTGATGTAGCATTTAGCACAGGTTCAAAACTTGATCATAAACTAAACAAAGTAAGTGAACGTCATGCAGATATATTTAACTCATTAAAGGAGTTGATTAATTCTAATTACGTTAATGCTAGTGAATATGATTTATACGCGACTAAATGGTATAATAAATCGAATAATGTTGGCTTAATAATGCATTAATATGGTAAGTATAACTGTTATTATAGGTATTATTATTATAGTTGTTATGGCTTTAAAGGATAATCCCAATAAAAATATATTTACGGATCCATTAAAAGACAATACAATTGATGATGATGACATAAAAGACATTACCATTGAATTTATAAAGTCTAGTGATGGATCCGAGAAAGCGCAAAAGGTTTATTACACAAACAGATTCGGTAACGTGTCAATAGATATTTACAGGGGTGCGAAATATTGTGATGATAAAGAATTATTCTTTATTGAATTATGGCACCATGAAACAAAAAACAATATTACATTGTCAGACATAACTAATAAAGAATTATTAGTATTATTAAATTTAATTAGTAAATTATAAACACATGAAACAAACAGAAAACAAATCAAAGTACATGATTTACAATCATGGTTATATATTTATTAAAGAGTTTGAAAGTTTAGATAATTGCAAACATTGGGCAATTAACCATCTTGATCAATCGAATGAAATAATAATAAGAATAGTAAACGGATTAAATATTAATGATAAAATTATTATTTAAATAAACCATACTACCCAACAATTAAGGCTATCAATTTATGATAGTCTTTTTTTATGCCCGTTAATTAATGATATATACCCCCCTCTATTAAATATGTCTTATTTAAGACATTTAAATATTCATTGGTATGATTACACCACATTATTAATTGAATGCCTTAGAAGCCATGTAAATAGTGTTAGATTTGATTTGTTTGTTTACGGTTTGTTAGGTTTGATTGTAAATGTAGTGATTAGGTAACAAGCACCAACAGAAATAAAGACAAAAGGAACGACAATAAATAGTTAATCTATCACCGGACAGAATCAAACCATTGTTATATAATATACATTATGTTAAGTTAAACCTCCCTCCTACCCTATTACGGTGGTTTCGACGGCGATTTCTTTATTTTCGTAGTAAGGTACCACCATACACAGTTTTCTCCCAAATCGACTTTTTAATCTCTAAATCCCAAATTTTTTTCGTGTATTTTGAAAGAATTTGTTTGTCTTCAAGAAGGGGATGATTTATTTTTGTAGGATGGATAATAATTTAATTAAAGACAGGATAAGTGAGTTAGAAAACTCTTTAACGGGTGATATGATGATTGATATGGAAATTAAAGATGAAATCCATAAATTGGAGATGAGCGAGAAGGGAGTTGTCTGCTCTGTTGAGGATACGGAATGTATTGCCTGTGGGAGTTAACTAATTGACAGTTAGTCTATTATATAAATTCTTCATATTCTTCTGAGGAATTGTTTTTGTTTTCTTTGTTAATCTTTATGCAAACTTCAACCCAATATTGTGCCTCGTCTTCCGCTCTTTTAAGGTTTCTAACGAGTTTATAGTTGATTAGTGCTAAGATTACCGTTGAGGCAAAAAAGGCTATTGTGAGTGATGTTAGATAGGTTGTCATGTCTTCTTATTGGTTTATGGTAATTATTTCTGATTTTACACGTTCCCAATAGTTTGTGTTGTCTGATTCTTTTATAATTTCGTTAACAAGCACAATGGCTAGTTGATTTGAGCATTCCATATTCACCCTACAAATTTTATGGATGATGTCTAGTGCTTTTTGTTTTGGGGTTAATATTTTCATGTTAGTATGTTGTGTCGGTTGGTTCTTTAATTTTTTGGCATTTTCCACATTGGATGTTATTTATTCCATTTAAGGATCCGCAAACGGAGCAACTCCAAATAATATCTTCTTTTTTAGGCTTAGTTTCCATAAATAGCCATTCTTTCTTTATCATAATCTAGTTTTGTGTATGTGGGACATAATTTTTGTGTGCATCCAAAGATTATTAACAGGAGCCATATAATTTTTTTCATTGGTTTTTGAGTTTTAATATTTTTTCTTCAATTTCCTTTAGCTTTTGCTCCATACGAATGATTTTTACGTTATCGTATTGAATTTGCTTTATAATGTCTTTTTTAAGTATTTCTAGCGTTTCTAGATTCATCTATCTATCCTCTCATGGTAAAACATAAATTCTTCGTCTAAATATGATAATAGAGCAAATCTAGACAATGTAGCAGCGTATTCCATATCTATATGGATTCTAGGATATTCTAGCGTAAAATCAAATAAAGGTGTGTCTGATTCAATTATATATTTTTTCATTGTATTTAAACTTTTTATTTACAAAATCTACCCCGTAAAAACCTCTTATTTTAGCAAATCTATGCTCTTTAAATAAAGAACCAAAATATTGAAAATATTTTATGTCACCTCTATCTACATCTTTTATCATCCAATCAATAATTTCTTGTTTTAATTTAGGATGTTTAAAAAGGTATGCTTTTTTTTCTTTTGATAACTTACACCATTCTTCATAAGTGTAGTTAATTCTTTCTCCTTTTTTATTTACAATTAGTTGATGAGGCAGTTTTTTCTTATTTTCTCTCATCAAAGCATCTTCTAGATTAACAAATTGCTTGATTTTTTTTATTATTTTATCTAAATCTGCATCTACCCACTCGTGACTTGCATTAAAATGCTTGTGTATTCTTTTTTCTACCTCTCTAAAGTGTTCTGTAAAAACACTAAATTCTATTTTATATCCCCTATGAGGACATCCCGTTTGCATATTTAAACATCTTTGTTTATCATTTATTGATATTCCAACTTTATACCAATCATGATTACAATTACTAATTACATATACATATTGTTTTTCTATCTTTTTCATGGTGTTTTTATGTTTGTTTATTCAAATAAACAGAACTAAATAATAAAAACCAAATATTACTTTCATTACTTTCATTTTTCTTTTGAAAGGAAAGGATATTTCTTAAAATATTATAATACAACTAGATTAAAAGATTAGAAATAAGGATGGTAATAAAAAACAAATCAACCCCCTACCCCCTAAAGAGGATTGATCTGTTAGCTATTACCGTAATACAACTGAGTTAACGAGTTATCAATTAAGTGTGGCTAGTTAGCGGTATCAAATCATAAAGCCCATACTAACTATTTAAAATAAATATATCTTCTTAGATTTCAAAAAGAATTATGTTTTTAGAAAGACACCGCCTAAGTCTATGAAGTAGGTAAAGTGTTAACCTCTTTTATTGTGGGAAAAAGAGAACATAAAAAAAACCCTAGCCTCTTTACCAACGACTAAGGTTTTTAAAGAACTAGTTAGCTCATTTCTAGTTTTCTTTAAATGTCTTATGGTAAAGAAATATTTTATTGTGAGCAATGCAAATATACTAAATAAAAATATAATTACTACTATCAATAGAACTATTACTATGAGGGGGGGTTAACTTATGCTTTTATTGTAGTTATAGCTTTCACTAGAACTGTTGCTATTGCTATTACTGTTACTATTACTATAAGCCTTAGGTAAGCCTTGCGTAAGCCTTAGGTAAGCCTTGCGTAAGCCTTAGGTAAGCCTTATAATATTACTTTCATTACTTTCAAATTGATTTTGAAAGCGTTGAAAGCTAGTATTTGTGTAAAGGAAACAAATAGTAGCTATATTTGCGCTATGCCAAAGGAAGAAACATACTATAAGGGAAAGGGCAACACGAATGCTGCCGTTACTACACAAATAAACAAGAATAAGATATTAGAGGCTATGCAAGATGAATATGGAGCAATTCAACATTCTTGTGATAGATCCGGAGTATCAATATCAACTTACAGGAATTATTATAACAATGACGAAGAGTTTAGGGCAAAAGCTGATGCTATCAGAGCAGTAGTTAAAGAGAAGGTTGCTAATAGCTTAATTCGTAAAGCAATTGAAAAGGATGATACGTTAAGCCAAATATTCTTTCTCAAAACCCAAGCGGGATGGGTTGAGAAGCGACAAGTGGAGGTAACACAAAAGAAAGAGTTAATCCAAATTATACCGGCAGATAATTTTCAGATAGAAGAAGCAGAGATAGTAGATGCAGATCAAGGCGAATAAACAATTTTATCAATGCTTAGATAGTTCTGATAAAAGGTTTGTAATTCATAATGGGGGAACACGTTCCGGTAAAACTTATGCCATTTTGCAATATCTTATTTATAAGGCTTTAAATACTAATCCAAAAGAAGCGTTGAATTTTACTATAATAAGGAAATTTCTCCCATCTTTAAAAGATTCGGGTTATTCTGACTTTATGGAGATATTAAATTCGTGGGGGTATTATTCGGCTGAATTTCACAATAAGACTGATATGAAATACACCCTCAATGGGCATACGTTTAAGTTTTTGGCTACAGGAGATCAACCCGAACGATTGCGTTCAATGAAGAGAGACATAGCATATATCATAGAATGTCAAGAATTAAGTAAAGAAGAGTTCAGACAAATAAATTACAGAACAACAACCCAAATGTATTTTTGCTATAATCCTAGCATGACAGAACACTGGATTTATGATTTAGAGGATAACAGGGCAGAAGATGCAGCAGTTTTTGTAAGTACATATAAAGACAATAATTTTCTTAGTGACATACAAAAGAATGAAATTCAGAAACTTAGAATTACTGATCCGGAAGCCTATCGGGTGTTTGGTTTAGGTTTAAGGGCAAGTACTAATAAAGGTAGGATTTATAAGGGATGGGAAGAGGTTTCTGAATTACCCGAAGGGGCAGTATTTTATTCTGTAGATTTTGGGTTCTTTCCGGATCCAACGGCAATTTTAAAGATTGTTACCGCCAATGAAAGTATTTATATAAAGGAATTAGCTTATTCAACTAAGATGGTTGATGAGGACATAATAATGGTTTTAAGGAATGCTCATTACATGGGTGAACCTATATATTGTGATCACAACCAAAAGCAGACAATAGAACAATTAAAGCGTAGTGGCTTTAGCGCAAGGGAAGGTAAGAAAGGTAGTGGTAGTATTATTGAGGGAATTAATTTTTTAAAGAGGGCAAGTGTTTTTTATCAGAAAGATTCTAAAAATTTAGTAAAAGAATATTCTCAGTATAGTTGGAAATTAAAAAGGGGATTTGATCCCGATGATGATAACGCTTACGAGCAATTTCCGGAAGATAAGAATAATCACCTTATGGATGCTCTTAGGATGGGTTATTACTCGCATTTCTTTGTTGGGAATAAATTTTTTGTAATATGAAACCCTTTTTCATATTTGTGTTATTTTTGTATTAAAATAAATTATGGGAATTTTTAATATCTTCAATAAGAAGAAACAAAAAAGTACGGATCCTAGATACAATGAATTAATTTTCGGACGATTCGGAGTATCTCCGTTCATTAGACAAGAGGCTACGAAAGAAACGTATATAAAAGAAGGGTTTCAGAAGAATGCAACTGTTTATTCGATTGTTGATTTAATTTCTAAATCCGCATCAAATATTAAAATGTGTGTCTATGAGAAAGTAGATGCTACGGCAGAGAAAGAATATAACACTTTGATAAAGGGTGCTATGAATGATAATGCTATGTTTAAAGCGGAACAGGCAAAGAAAAGAGCATTTAAACCCGCAGATAATTCTGATTTAGCTAAATTTCTAGAAAAACCTAATCCGAAACAAGGACAGGCTGAGTTTTTAACAGATTTAATTGCATTTGAATGTTTAACCGGTGATGGTTTTATTTGGGGTTTATCTCCCGATAGTGGTAGACAACAAGGTAGGATAAAAGAAATGCACGTTCTACCTTCTCAATTAGTTGAGATAGTCGGTGGAGATATATTGGATCCAATAAAAGGATATACCTTAAATTGGTTGAGTCAGAATAAGGCTATACCATCAGACCAAGTTGCTCATATAAAGAATTTTAATCCCGATTATAGTAGTACGGGTAGTCATCTTTATGGACAATCACCACTCCAAGCAGCCATGAGAAATCTCGAAATTAACAATAATGCCATCACTACCGGTAGCAAGTATCTTACTAATCAAGGAGCAAGAGGTATATTAACATCTCAAGACAATATGCTCACATCAGAACACGCTAGTGCTTTGAGGGATAAATATAAATCCATGTATAGTGGAGTGGATAATGCCGGAGAAATTATGGTAACAAATCATGATTTTAAATGGTTGGAAATGGGTTTACCGGCTGCTGATTTAGCTTTAATAGAGCAATATAATTTATCTATTAAGGATTTAGCATCTGTGTATAAGGTTCCATCTATTTTATTAAATGATACTCAAAGTAGTACTTTTAATAATTACCGTGAAGCAAAAAAAGCATTTTATTTGCAATCAGTTTTCCCAAAATTAATTGCAGTAAGAGATGAATTAAATAGATGGTTGGTTCCAACTTATGGAAACCAATATTATATTGATTTTGATTTTCTAAGTGTTCCCGAATTACAGGAAGATATGGAAAAAGTTGTTAGACAATTGTCTTTGTCATGGTGGCTTACACCAAATGAAAAGAGAGCAGCTATGCAATACGAGCCAATTGATCAAAAAGAAATGAATGAAATACATATGTTAGCTAATTACATACCAATATCTGATGGTGTTACACCAAAAGAATCCGGAGGGACTAGTCAGCAATTACTCAATGACACATCTGATTACGGAGAGAAATAGTGTGTTATCCAAATTTTTATGAGGATTATGATTCATTTATCAACAGATGCAACCATGAATTAGATTACCCTACACTAAATAAGAATTTTAGAGAAAGAAGGAGTATGTACCTAAAAGAAGGATTGGGTGATATTCCTTTTTTATTGAATACTGAAAGAAGAATGAATATATTCATTGATTCTTACACCGGAAAAGTAGAGAAGGAATTAGACGATGTTTACGGGAGTATATCGTTGTTTATTGCACTAAACGGAATAGATGCTGCTTGGGAATTAGTTAATAGCACAGACGGCTTAAAAAGAGTACTGAAGAGCGGGTATCTTGAAACAGGGGAATACATTGATGATAGGTATTCTAATAAGTACGGTGGTGAGTCTAATACATTTATTAATGCATTGGTTATTTCTATTTTTTTAAATAGGTTTTCAAAGGTTGATTTATTTAAGAAAAGAACAAGTGAGATTATAAATAGAATAATATTAGAAAACGATTCCTTGGATGACATTGTCGATAGAATAAAAAAACACAACAATAACCCAAGGGCAAGAGTAATTGCTGCGACTGAACTAGGTATTGCTCAGTCATCTGTTGAATTACAGGCAATGCTTAGAATAGCAAGAGAAACCCCCGTATCTAAATATTGGGTTGGTGTTTTAGATGACAGGATAAGAGATAGTCATTTTGAGGCAACATCATTCTATACAAGGAGTAGCGCTATTCCATTAAATCAATCTTTTAATGTTAACGGATCCATGATGATGCATCCAAGAGATTTTAATGCTCCGGCAAAAGAAATTGTGAATTGTAGGTGTTATTTAGGATATGTTGTGTAAGTTTGTTTTGTAATTGTGTGTGTGGTGTACATGATTGCGATATATGTTTAAATATTGTGTAGAGAGCGTTCGTAAATGAATGCTCTTTTTTTTTATTAACTTTGACGTAAAATTTATTATGTTAAGGTTCAAAGGAAATTATTTTGATGACATGGATGACGAGAAAGGTGTTGTCAAAGGATATGCATCAACTTTCAATAATGTTGATTCAGACAACGATATCATCACAAAAGGTGCTTACACCAAAACTCTTCAAGAGAACTCTGAGAGGATAGCATTCTTATACCAACATAATATGCATCAACCAATTGGTAAGGCTATCTCCATGAAAGAGGATGACAAAGGCTTATTTATTGAAGCAAAAATATCAGATAGTTCTTTAGGGAAGGATGTTAAGACAATGGTTTCCGAAGGAATATTAAAAGAGTTTTCTGTTGGATTTATTCCAATTAAGGAAGAACAAGGTGCTGCTAATATCAACTATATCAAGGAAATTAAATTATTTGAATTTTCATTGGTAACCTTGGCAGCTAATCCTTTGGCTCAAGTAACTGAGTTTAAAGGAACAAAATCAGTTGAAAATCTAATAGATGAATTTGATAAGTTAATAGGAATGTCTAGAAAACTTGACAATCCTCATCTAATGGAATTTGAATTACGAATGCTAAGAGATAAATCTTCACTTATACTTAATGAGTCTCAGAAATCTGAACTCCAAAAAGAATCAGTCGAAAGCAAAAAGATAGCAGACGAATTAGATAATTTTTTATTAAGATTATAAATGGAAGATTTAAACCAACGCTTAACATCCCTCAAGGAGGGGTTAGAAAGCACTATTGATTCTAAAGTAGAGCAATCAGTAGAGAAAAATATGGGTTCTGATTACAAGAACCAACTAAAAGGAGAAGTAAACGAATTGATTTCAAATCACGGAAAAGTTGTTGAGGATTTAAACTCAAGAATTGATTCATTGGAATTGGATAAGAAAAAATCACTTGAGAATGCTCCTCCTAAGAATTTTAGCGCAAGTTTGAAAGAAGAATTAGCCAATAGTGCTAGTTTTAAGTCATTCATGAGTGGAGATTCTTCTAAGGCTACATTGAGTCTTAAAGCTATCATGACAACTGCTGCTAACGCATCGGGTGATACTGTGCCGGCTGATAGACTAAACGGATTTTACTTTGATCCAACTAGAACTACTAGGGTAAGAGATTTACTAACTACAATCTCAACTGATTCCAATACAATTCGATATATCCAAGAAACTTCTTACACTAACGGCGCTGCTGCTAGAGTTGAGGCTTCTGCTTACGGAGAATCTGAATTTAAGTTGGATCCTGTTGATGCTCCTGTAAGAAGCATTGGTTCTCAGTTAACTATGACTAAGGAAATGTTTAACGATGTTCCCGCTTTAAGTGGATACATTGCTACAAGGATTCCCGCTAAGGTGATGAATGTTGAGGATAATCAGCTTTTATTTGGTGCCGGCACAGGCGCTAATTTGCAGGGGTTGATGACTGCCGGTGGAGGTGCTGCTTTTGATGTATCTTCTGCTGCTGCATTCTATGAATTTTTTACAGTCGCTCAAGGTGTTCACACCAACGAGTTTGATGTGTTAATCGCTGCGAAGAATCAGGCACAAATTGCTGAGTATCTTCCTACTGCGGTTATGGTTAATCCGACTGATTATAATAAAATGTTTTTGAGAAAAGATTCAAATGCTGATTATGTAATCTTTGTTAATGGTGTATTAACAGTATTAGGAACACCTATATTCCCGTCAACTGCCGTTACTGCCGATAAGTTTATTATTGGTGATTTTGGAGCGGGTGCTACATTAGCAATGAGAGAGGATATGGAAATTTCTTTCTCTGAGCAACATTCTGATAACTTTGTTAAGGATTTGGTTACCGTAAAGGCAACTGAAAGAATTGCTTTGCCAATTCATAATCCAAATGCTTTTGTTCACGGAGCGTTCTCAACTGCTATTGCAAGTATGAATGCCTAAACCACTTATGTGTGTTTGTTTTGAAAGGGGGGTGCAATTTGCATCCCTTTTTCTTTGTTTTTATGTTTTTTGTTATTAACCTTGTTTTATGAAGAAAGAATACGATTACACAAATCCAAATCATTATAAAACAGGAGAAAAAGAAACCTTTGAAATGATGATAGACATTTGGGGCAAAGAAGCGTTTATTAAGCATTGTGAGATGACTTCTTTTAAATATCGTATGAGAGTGGGAATAAAACCAAACGAGCCTATTGAAAGAGATTTATCAAAGGCTAGGTGGTACGAATTAAAAGCTAAACAACTAAGAGATGAGAAGTAAATATTATAAATTAAGAGAAGAAGTTCTTAATGTTCGAAGAAACATGAAAGAGGTAAATGAAATTATAGAGAAATATTTAAATAAAGAAAAAATATTCCTTAGTGATATTAATAAGATGAATAAACTTTTAGGGCATAAAATCCCAATGGAAATGACATCAGTTATTCAAAGTAAAGAGTATAGTTAATATTTTTTTCTTGTTTTTTTTTAGTTTAGAAAGTCACCTTTAAAATGGTGGCTTTTTTTATTTATCTTTGTTAAAAAAAGAATTATGATAATCAAGGGTTTACTTAATATTATTGAAACTGTCATACCATTAGCGGGAGAAGTTGTAGAGCAAGTTAAATCTACAGAAGGGGGTGAAGGTAAATTTAAACTAACACCTAGATTTATCAAGCAAGTAATAAGATTGCTTGTAGCGGGTTGTGTCATGTATATGTTCATAAGCGGTAAAATAGGATTAGACGAGGCGCAAGACATTATTAAATAGGAGGATGAACGAATGGCTTACTCAGCATTGGGCAGAATTGATGGCATTATTAGGGGTTGGAGCAACAGGAGCCGGAGGAAGTGTGCTTGGACACAAACTAATTGACAAACAACAGAACGCTGCCTTGAAAAAACACGATAATAGATTGACGGATTTAGAAAAGAAAGTTACTAGTATAGAGAGTGAAGTAAAGGTTAATAGTACTTCTGATCAGCAGTTTAGGAATGAGATAGGACATAGGCTAGGTAGTATAGAGAATTTAAATAATAAAATTTTAGAACATTTATTAAAATCAAAGTAGTATGGCACAAATGAGAGTAAAGGTTGATTTCTTACATGAAGGAAGACAATTTAAAGTAGGAAGTATTTTAGAGGTTTCCTCTAAGTCTGATCAGCAACATTTAATTAAAACAGGACAAGCAGTTCTTGAGACTTATGATTTCTTTAAAAAGGAAGAAAAACAAGTTGTTCAAACTAAGGAATTAAAGGTTGAGGTAGAAACCAAAGAAGAGGTAGATGATATTGATTCTTTAAGAGAGCAATACTTAGAAAAGTATGGTAAGGATGCTGACAAAAGATGGAAAGAATCTCGTTTAATTGAAGAATTAGAGAATGATTAATTATACTATTTCTGATGCTAGTGGCGCTCCTAGTAGTTTTGATTACTTAACATTAGTTGAGATAAAGAACTATTTAAAAGTGGACAATTCTACTGATGATGTTTTGATCAATGATATGTTTCAAGCTGCTGCATCTTATATAGAAAGGCAATTTAAGCAGACACTAAAAAACAGAGATATCGTTATTCAATACGATTCTACAGAAAAGTATATTGATTTATTATTTTCTCCTGTAACTACCGTTACTAGTGTAACGTATAATACATTTAATTCTGATGGTAGTGGTACGTTTACTGAATCTACTGATTATTGGACTTATGGATTAACTAATAGTAGAGCAAGAAGTTTGGTTTTAGATTTTAAGAAATCATATCAAACCGTAAATATTTATTATAATTCGGATGGATCCACAGTTCCACGTGAAATAAAACTAGCTACACTCGCTTACATTAAGGTTATGTACGATAATAATAGAAGTTTCTTTGATAAGGATGTACCTACGGCGCCACCCACAGAGACAATTCAATTAATGTCTCCGTACAAACCTATTGTAATATGAGGGAAAGAATAACAATTAAATCTAGAACTTATACTACAAGTAATACAGGACAACGCTCTTTAAATGAAACTGTAGACGTATTAATTACTTGGGCGAATATTTATCAAAAAAGAAGAGATTTTCAAGATTTAACAGGGACTCAGAATGTATTAGAAGGTGATTGGGTTTTTAGGATAAGAAATTCTCAATTAGAGATTCCCACATCAAAATCTAATTTTATTTTATGGAGAGGAAAGGAATATAGTATTATTTCCATTTCAGCACAAGAAAGTTATCAAAGAATGATTGATTTAACTTGCCGTGTTGTAGAATGAGTTTTAAATTTAAACATAACGCAGACAGAATATCAATTAATTTAAGCAAGTATGTTGGTAAAAAAATTATAGGAGTAGAAGCTGCTATTGATAAATTTATAGACAATACTAAGAAAGATGCTAAAATAAATATATCTTCTAATAAAACTGTTTATCAGTCTAAACTAAAAAATAGTCTTAAGAAAAAAGTTAAAAAATCAAAAGGAAAAGGAGAATGGAGTTTAAAAGTAGATGCCGTTTATGGTGCTTTTGTTGAATTTGGGACTAAAGGTAAGTTTGATTCAGATTCAAGATTAGGAAATTACCCTAATAAATTTAAGGGTATGAAGGGGGAGAGTGGTGATGTTTATGATAGATTAAAAAAATATTTAATCTCTGAAGGTGTTCCCGAAAATGAAGTATTTATAGTTATAAAAAGTATGTTAAAAAAAGGTACAAAAGCATACCCATTTTTCTTTCCCGCAGTTTTTAAAAACAAAGTAACTTTGAAGAAAGATTTAAGAAGGGCATTAAAAAAGAAAACTAAAGTATAAAATGGCAGCATTAACGGGAAATAAAATAAAGGATAGTTATTTAGGTTTATTGAAATCTATAAGTAATGATGCTATATCATCAAGTTTTGTCCAAATTTCTGATGGTGGAGGTAACGCATTGCCTTTGTATCTATCTACCGCATCAATTAGATTTTATGATGCTTACACATTTCCAAGTGCAACGGGAACAGTAGGACAAGTTTTATCTGCCAATGCTGCTGGTGATTTAGTTTTTAGTGATCAATTAGATAATCAGACATTAGAGCAAGTTTTAACAAATGGAAATACTACTACTACTGCTATACTTAGTACTGCAAGTGGAAACACGTTTGGTTCTACTACTTTTAATGGTATAGCTACATTAGCTAATACCTCTAAGGTTTTGGGAACACCACCAACTGCCAATGATAGTTCAACTAATATAGCCACAACTGCATATGTTGATAATCAAGTATCAACGGGAGGTACGGTAAAGAAAACGGGAACAATTTCTCAGAATGCAATAGCGGTTTGGAATAACGCATCAGATACACTTAGAAGTGATGGCACTATTAGTGTTTTAACGGATGGTACTATTAGATTAAATCAAGAAGATACTACGGGCGCAGCCCAAAAAAATTATAACATTGGTGGAGGAAATATAGCCTTAAATACGGGTAATTTTAATACGGGTTTTGGAAAGGATAATTTAAATAAAGTAGCATTTACTACGGGAGGATTTAATAATGCTTTTGGATATAATACGTTGTTTTCAATGACAACGGGTGTTGATAATAGTGCTTTTGGTGCAAACGCTTTATATTCAGAAACTGTGGGTGACGGAAATATTGCAATTGGTGGTTATTCAATGTATAACTCGGAGAATGTATATTTTTCTGTCGCAATAGGCACAAAGGCTTTATATTCTAATACAACGGGTACGCAAAACATAGCTTTAGGATTTGAATCTTTATATACTAATGTATCGGGAGATGCAAATACCTCTTTAGGTTATAGGGCATTAAAAGCAAATTTGGGAGATAGGAATATTGCCGTAGGTTATGGTTCGGGTATTTCAATGACAACGGGTGATAATAATGTAATAATTGGATCATTTAGTGGGCAAATAGGAACTTTTGACATAAGAGCCACAGACAACAATATTATTCTTTCAGATGGTTCGGGTGCAGTTAAGATGCACACTAATTCTAGTGGAGGAACAACTTTTAATGTATCGTCATTCGGGCTTAGTATAGAAGAATCCACCAATAATGCGCCAAGGCTATATTTTAAGTCAGTAGGTGTAACGAAAGGACAGATTTCTTACAATGTAGACATTTCTCCCGCTGCCGATGAATTTTTAAATATTAGTGGGGGTTCGGGTTATATCTTATTGGATAATCGTTTACAATTTAATAGCTATGGAAGTGGAACACACACGGGAACATTAGCAAAAACATTAGGTGTAGATACTAATGGAAATGTGATTGAATTTACTTCGGGAACGGGAAGTGTTGGTGGAACGGGAACGGCGGGAACTATTGCTAAATGGGCAACGGGTGGAGCAAATATAGAAGATAGTATTATAACAGAATCGGCAAGTGCGATTACGGTTAGTGGAGATGTAAAAGTAAATGAAGTAAATCCGCTAATTTTTGCTGATTCAACAAGTACAAATAAAGCAAGTGGAGTAATTACCTCCGAAAGTGGAACGAATAAATGGGCGATAGGAACTAACTTTGGTTCGAGTGATAATAGTTTTAATATATATAATTATACGGCTGCAAGTAGATACTTAACCATCTCATCTACGGGACTTGCTACTTTTAGCGGAAATATTCTTGCTGAAGGAGGAGAAATTTTTTCTAAAATTAGCAGTGGATTAACGGCAGCCGTTGTGAAGATAGGTTCGGGATCAACTTGGCAGTTAAAATCAAATCCAACCACGGGAACTAATTCGTACGGCTTTGAGATAGTACAAGGTGTTGGATCACCTCAAACCAGATTAAGCATCACATCTGCGGGTAATGTGGGGATTGGAGCGGTAAGTACAGAGACAACCCCGTCAACATTACATATTAAAGGCTCTGAACAACAATTAACTATTTCTGAAGGAACGTTAAGAGGCGCTACGTTCGATTATAAATCATCTACGGGAAATTTGCAGATAGCGACAAACGGAGTCGATGCAAGATTACTTCCACAAATAACTTTAGCACCTTCTGGTTTTGTTACTTTTAGTGGAACTACAAGTGCTAATGTTGTTATAGTAAGAGACAATATGTTTGTCGGAGCAGGACAATTTTATATAGGTGCTGAAAATTCAAGCACTGACGACACTTATCGACAAGAAGTTGGTTCGGGTGTTTTTAAAATACAATCAAGAAAAAGTGGAACTTGGACAGATAGACTCACCATCTCATCGGGGGGTAATGCTACTTTTAGTAATAGTGCAGACGCAAGTGTGCAAATAGGTAATCCCGGTGGTGGAGATTTAAATGCTTATTTAAAATTAAAAGCAAGTGGATCGGGAGATGCTTACGTAAATTCAATTGGAACGGGGAAATTAATATTAGGTGCGGGCTCGACGGGAACTAATCATTTATCCATCTCATCAAACGGGTATATAACTCAAGATATTAGTCTAGCGGGGAGGGCTATGGAAATAGTAAATACTGCTGATGCAAGTGAAGGTTTGCGAATAAAAGCGGCAGATAATGATCCTGATTTGGATATATTAGATTGTCAAAGTAGTACAGGCGGAACGTATACCTCTAAGTTTAAAGTTAGAAAGTCGGGTGAACTTATTTCAACAAAAGGTATAGAATTTCAAGGGAATAGTTTAGGTGCGAGTCAAACGGGAGTTGCTTCTTCGGGCAGTGGGGGTGATTTAAGATTTTACACTGATGGCACTCAAAGAGTTACCATTAAGTCGGGAGGTGCTATCTCTTTAGAAAACGCAAATACATCAGTTATTGGGCGCCCGTTTAGTTCGGGAACATTAGCAAATGGGGCAAATATATTACTAAATATAAACGGTGCGGGAGGTGACCAATCCCTCGGTTTTATTGCCGTATCTTGTACCCCTAGTACTGCATTCCAAGGCGGTGCAGTTGCTTTATATAGTCATTATCATACGCAAGGCGCTAACGGGTTTACTGATATGCAGTTGCATAATGAAAAAGGAATTACGATATCTAGATCAAATGGAGATTTAACTATTACAAATAATCACGTCGATGGTTATGCCGCTAAATACGTCGTGAAAGTCTTAAATTTAACAGATTTTGCTAGCACAGTTGCGGGAACGTAAAATTACGAATTAACAAACTAAAAGGGTAAGGGTTACCCATATTAATTAAATAAGAGTAAATTATGAAAGAAATAGAATCAATAGAAGTATGGCAGAACGGAACAATTAAAACTGCTGTAAAATTACAAGCATACGGGACAAGCGTAACCTTGGGACAAGCAGCCTCTTTTTATTGGCAACTGATAACAGAAGAAGGTTATCAAGTATCAAAGGGAGAACTCAGTATTAGTGGTGAGCAATACGCTGCGTGGGGTGCTGATGATAATTACGTTTACACAATTATAGCCGAGGATTTAAATCTAGTGATTGTAGGTGATTGGGTTGATCCATCGGTAGACGCATCAGCATGAATTTAGAATTAAAACGATTTAGTTCACAAAGTGATTCTACTTTAGGATTACTTTTTGTGGATGGTGAATTTGAATGCTTTGTTCTAGAGGATGAGAGTAGGGATATAAAAGTTAAAGGTGAAACAAGAATACCTTGTGGCTCTTATGATATCAAAAAACGTGAAGTAATAAGTGGATTAACCAAAAAGTATAGGGCAAAATTTGATTGGTTTGATTATCATTTTGAAATACAAGGCGTAAAAGACTTTAACTATGTATATTTGCATATAGGGAATGACACATCCAATAGCGATGGTTGTTTACTGCTAAATAATGGAATAAAATCTAATGCACATGGGTTAAGCCAAAAGAACAACGGCACAGATAGCACATCAGCATTTAGAAGATTATACCAAAAGATGAGTAAAAATGAATGTATAACAATTAATATAACAGACAATGTTTGAGAATAAAACAATCACATTTAAGGAAGCAGAAGAATATCACAAAGGTTTAATGCTTTTAACCAACGCGGTAGAATCTTCCGAAAAAGGAGTAGGTTTAGATTTAACCTATAAACTAATACAAGGATTAAAAAAGATTGAGGAGCAAGTTGAATCAATCAATAAGGCTAGGACTAAATTATACGAGGTTTACGGCACTTTAGATGATAAAGGTGTACTTACACCACATAAAGGAAAAGAAGACATTCTAGAGCCTCTAAATAAGGATATGGAAGAGTTTCTTGTTAAAGAAGATGAGTTTAGTTTAATTAAGGATAAAATTAAAGTTGAGGATATAAAACATCTCATATTAAAGCCAAGTTTCTTGATTTTATGGGACAAATATCTTGAAGGATTAGAAGAA
>Ga0308010_1000341_pt1 | contig 33738 bp, 30 predicted proteins | sample Neamet129_FD_202368 | JGI IMG/M metagenome (GOLD analysis project Ga0308010, IMG submission 202368) | Marine microbial communities from water near the shore, Antarctic Ocean - #129 | ecosystem: Environmental > Aquatic > Marine > Unclassified | place: Southern Ocean | collected 2014-07-24 | reverse complement strand
CACATCACCTTGCGATTTTCCATCAAAGCACAGGCGAAGTCATCGCCAGCCGAGATAGAAACAGGGGTGTATCCAGATGGAAAGAGGACCTCGGCGGGTGTCATCCGCCTCGAATTTGTAGTGCCATTCCCGAGTTGCCCCTCGTCATTTTCGCCCCAACAGTAGCCCATTCCATCGGTCGTGATAGCACAAGTCATGAAGGTCCCGGTCGAAATCGCAATCGCACTTCGCTGTCCGGGCAAATTTACCTTTGCTGGAATATTGCGATTTGATGTGCCTCCATATCCGAGTTGACCTTGGTTGCCTCGACCCCAACAGTAGACGTCACCGTTGTCGAGGATAGTGCAGATGTGTCCGCCGGAAATCGAGACCGTTTGACCGCCTTGACCTTCAGGAAGCAATACTTGACGCATCTCAGTATTCACATAATCATCGTTCCAGGGTTCACCGTTACCCATCTTACCATAGTAACCTGAGCCCCAGCAGTAGATGTTCCCTGATTCCATCAAGGCACAGGCTGTGACTTGCCCAACCGTGACCTCGACAGGAGTTTCGTTAGCGGCAACGTTGACGTAAATCGGCACCGCCGATCCGGTAGTAGTCCCATCGCCGAGTTGACCATACTCATTGTCACCCCAGCAAACCATGCTTTGATTCTCAAGAATTGCACAGCCGTTGTAAGTGCCCGCGGCGATTGTTGTGTTTGTGTAAATCGAGTCGGCCGAGAAGCCGATGTCGGTGATTGTTGAGTGGGTCAGAAGAAGTGGAGTTTCATCTTCCAAAGAGGTAGATTTCCGTTCATCCTGTGAGGCGATTCCGAAAGAAGCGCTCATTCCCAACATGAGAAGGACCAAAGCAAATGCAACGAGGTCACGGGTTCTAATGTGGAAGAACACGTTTTCCACAATAATTCAGAAGTGGTTTAAATCTTCCTCCGTGACTTAATTCAGCAGAATGAAGGAGGAGTCAGTTCATGCTAAACTTATTCAGGAATATTCTCTACAGGGCCATCTACTTCCAACAGTGCCGCTGTCCAGTCATTTTGAAAGACGCCTTGCGGATCAAACGTATTGCAGATGGTGCGAAAAGCGTCGAACCGGGGGTAGAGTGATGTTATCTCGTCAGCCTCAAGTGGGCACACCTTCCCCCAGTGAGGGCGGGCATGAAACAGTTTTGACATGCTTCTGGCCATGAAGCTCGCGAATAGGATAAAGCCAGTACGCCGAGCCGGCTTTGCGTAGCTGATGAAACTCAGCGCGTACCAGTCCTCACCCGCACCACTGGCCATCGAGATCAAGGTGTCATCTGGAAGCACACGCCTCACGCAGATTGGAAAATGGTGGCAGTACTGGTCGTGAATCCCGGCAAGTTCCTCCTGCATACCGAGCCCCTCAATCAGGCTTTGGTTGTCTGAAGATAACGCTGACTCTACTCCGCCAGCGACCTTGATGGTTTCTTTTGTGAACCTGAGCGCTTCCGCCAACTGATCTCGACGCACGAACAATTCGATCTCGATGTGGCGGAAGGCATCGTGCTTCATCACCAGCATGGACGAGGAACGGTCAGTGACCTTCCAGTTATGAATCACGAAGACCGGGAGGATTCGACGAAAGGCGAGTCGAATCAAGCGCCGACTACGCACGATGCGTTCCATGAGTAGAATCTGGAGAATCAAGCCGTAGTCTATTGTTCCCATCCAGTAAAGACGGTATAACCTAGCGAGGCGGGAACGTGGTTGGTCATCCTCTCTCCGGTGCTGGATAAAGTAAGACCAACGCCAAGGAAAGAGGTAGAACTGCTGGAGCGGGAATGAAGCTTCGGCAGCCAGAACGTCCGATAGTTGACGGGTTTCGGTGAAATGCTCCTGCACGTTGTACTGTTCACGACAGCGAATTTTCACAGATAGGATGATTCCGAGCGATCCCAATGAGCAGCGGGCTGCCTGCAGAGAATCTCCGGCGTTCAGCTCCTCGATGGTCGCCTGACCACTGGAATCATCATATCGCGCTATTCGGACCCCAATGACATAGTGCGACATGCTGTTGCGTCCCGAACCGTGAGTGCCAGTAGAAATCGCCCCAGCAATAGTTTGGGCCGTGATCAGCCCTAGCGAATGCAGGGTTGCTCCCTCACGATTGAGCTCTTTGAGGAGGTGCTTAATCTGGCATCCGGAACCAACGGTGGCAACTAGTTGGTCGTTGTCGAACTGGAGCTGGACGTCGTTCAACCGCCGCAGGTCCAGCAGTACATCGTCGCTGAGGACCGCTCCGCTCCAGCTATGCAATCTGCCGACAGCGCGGATGCGCCGGCCGCTGTATCTATTGAGGATCTGAAGGACTTCCTGCTCATTAGATGGGGTGTAGGCTGCCGACGGCCGAAGCACCTGATTACGACCGAAATTCTCTGTAATACGCTTATCCATCTTCTATACATCCAAGGAACGAACCATGAATTACCGTAATTGATTCAGTGTATTAACAAATCGATTAGTTGATATCATTGGTAAAATAACTAAGTGCATAGGTACTTACCGGTAGATATGAGTCAACTAAAATCGATGATTATTGTAATTCTAATGTTGACTTCTGCACTAACAGGATGTACTAGTAATGGTAATGAAAACATGATTCAGATTGAAATAAATTCACCATTAGAAGGCGACTTGATAGAGGGTCAAGTTCAAATTTCAATTACAACAAAAATGACTGTTTCTGAGGGAATTGAGGTTTGGATTAACGATAATTATTATTCAACTGAAGAATTGGGCATCGTCACAGATTTCGATATCGATACATCTCATTTTTCTAATGAAAACGGATCACCTGTTGACCTGAATATTGAATTAATATATCAAAATGTAAGCCTCACTGAGGTAAACGTGACAGCCCTATTCCCTCAACAGATGACCTTCTGGTCTTCTGAAGATATTCAGCCAGAGTTTAATTTGGATGGCGAATTATTATTCAAGTCAAGTAATGGTCTAGAACCAAGAATGTATGAAATATATCATCTAAATCCTGGTGTCACTACCCCTACTAAAATATCTACGGAACAAGAGTATCATGGATACCCAGGCCCCTCCCCTGATGGGACACATGTAGTATTCAACTCACGGGTTATTGACGAAGCAGGAAATACTCAGATGGAAATTTTCACTGCGAACATATCAACAGGAGAGACATACAGATTAACCGACAATCCCTCATTTGACGATTCTGGACGATGGAGTCCGGATGGTTCAGAGATTATTTTTTACTCGGATAGAGATGGCAGCATGGATCTATGGAAGATATCTGTTAATGAATCGGGATATCCATTAGAAACCGCTGTGAAAGTTTTGGAAAGTGATGCAAGAGAACATTGTGGACGCTGGTCTTTTGACGGCCACTATATTGTCTATGAGAGTGATAAAACAGGGGTAAATCATCTTTGGATGATGACTTCAGATGGACTTAATGAAACACAGCTTACATTTGATGAGAACCAGAATGGCTACCCAGCATGGCATCCTAGTGGCGATTATATTGTTTACAATAAGCAAACGTCTACCAGTTCTAATTTACACATACTTTCCTTATTAGATGGCGAAACAAAAAGACTGACCATGCACCAAATGGGTGTTGATGCTCATCCAACATGGTCTGCAGACGGAAAATATATTGCTTTCCATTCTGATCGTGCCGGGAATTTTGATATTTGGATGATGGAGATTCCATTAACAATCTAACCATTGCACATAGGACTGTCAACTACGCTAGCCTCTGAAAGGGCGGACTGCAACCCCATTAATTGAGAACTTCTGATAAAAGTCCAAAAAAGGAAAAAAAGAGAATGGGAATCATCAGATTTTTAAGGAATTTTATGAACTTCGGATTATCGTTTCCAATTTTGACGATCGGCGGCTGATATTCTTCGGGGTCTCCTTCCGCCTCTTTGAGCCTCTTTTTATCTGTGTTTTCTTGGGCTTTTGTACCGACACCTTCGGCTAAAGCTGTAGTGAAGATTTCCAATACCATGAAGGTACTAGTTATGCCACCATGATAAATGATTCCCCGGATTGAATAAGCAGTGGGTAGCGATAAATTAGATAATCAACAGCATGAAAAAGAGATTGTTGAGCTAAGTACCTTAATAGTAAGTTGATGTTCAACAAATTAATGGATCTTAATTCGTGGATGCTAAATTTCCTGACTAGTGAAGGATTGGAACTAGAGATGGCCCATTATGTCCTGCTGGGTATTGGTTCGTTCTATCTTTTACTGGTTTGTTTATTGGGCAATTTTGTGACAAAGAAGTTCATCGTTCAAGGAATTCGAAAGTTAATTGAAAATTCCAAAAACGATTGGGATGATATATTACTAGAAAAAAAAGTGTTTCATTCTTTATCTGCTCTGGTACCATTGATTTTGATTCAATACCTCTCGGTTCCAATTCTTTCGCATTTCTCTTTCTTGATTCCGTTTGTTCACATTGTTGTAAAGGTATCAATGGTATTGGTGATAGCATCTGTTATGGTTAAGGCGCTAAAAACCTTGGATGAGGGCAGTAAAAGAGTCGATTATTTCAAAGACAAGCCTATTGGGAGCTATGTTCAGCTTGCTAATATCATGATTTATGTGGTGGCTGCAATCTTAATTTCTGCAGCTATTCTGAATAGGGACCCATTTGCGTTGTTGGGTGCTTTAGGTGCTTTAACAGCTGTTCTCATGTTGGTATTTAAGGACACTATTCTTGGTTTAGTAGCAAGTATTCAGCTTTCATCGCACGATATGGTTCGTGTGGGAGATTGGGTTTCCATGCCGAAGTACGGGGCTGATGGGGATGTTTTAGAAATTACTTTGAATACGGTTAAAATTCAAAACTGGGACAAAACAATTTCCACTATTCCAACTTATGCATTCATTTCAGGCTCTTTTAAGAATTGGAGAGGGATGACGGATTCTAAAGGGAGACGGATTAAGAGGTCACTTAACATCAATATGACGAGCATCAGGTTTTGTACGGATGAAGAAATCGAACAATACAAAAGTGTTGAGTTGTTGAAGGATTATATTGAATCTATTCAGAGCGAAATTACATCTCACAACAACACTAATACGCATGATAAATCATCTTTTTTAAATGGCCGAAACCTTACCAATATTGGACTATTCAGGCAGTATGCGCATCAGTATTTGTTGGCCAATGAAAACCTTAGAATGGATTTGACCTTGATGGTTAGACAGTTGGAACCAACAGAAAATGGTTTGCCGATAGAAGTTTATTGCTTTAGTAACAATATTGAATGGGTGGAGTATGAAGGAATTCAAGCTGATATATTCGATCACCTTTTATCATCAATATCTAATTTCGGTCTAGAAATATTTCAGAATCCTACAGGGAAATTCGGGAATTAAGATTCATTTAGGTACAGGGAATCTATGCATTCACTAGTAGAAACAGTTGTCAATGTTACTTGGAACGATGAATTAACGGTTAGGGTTAGTTCTAACTAATTTAGAGGTACTAACCAAAAGATATGAGATCATTTTTAATTCATTAGGTTCATGTGCCTAAACTCGATGGAACACCATGGTAGATGAGATTACGAACCGACTTGACGGATGTACCTCTCCATATCTGCTCCAGCACTCCTCTAATCCCGTATATTGGCAACCATGGGATGAGAAAGCCATTGAACTGGCTAAGGAACTAGATCGACCCCTTCTCGTATCCATCGGGTACGCCGCCTGTCATTGGTGTCACGTGATGGAGCATGAATCATTCAATGATGAGCATATGGCTAAACAGATGAATGAATCACTTATCTGCATCAAGGTCGATCGTGAGGAAAGTCCAGATGTTGATGCACTGTATATGGCAGCGTGCCAGATTTACTCAGGTGGTGGTGGCTGGCCGCTGAATGTATTTGTCGACCCAAATACACTCAAACCTTTTTTCGCTGGAACTTACTTCCCTCCCGTACAACGCTACAACAAACCATCATGGGGGCAACTCATTGAGAGCGTTGTGCATGCATGGAAGGAGAAACGCGAAGAGGTCATTAACTCCTCAAGGCAGATTACTGAGCAAATCCAGAGATCGTCGATAGGGGTTGGGTCATCAAAAAATATTGATTATTTAGTCAAGGAATCCATGTTGGCCGGGTTGAGCCACTCTAAGAGAGTCTACGACCCCGTCAACGGAGGAATAGGGCGTGCTCCAAAGTTTCCGCACCCAATGGAGATGGAAGGCTTGCTGCGTGCTGGAGAAAAGAGCATCGTAGCTCATTCGTTGGACGTTATGGCAACCCGTGGTCTATTCGACCATCTCGCAGGTGGGTGGCATAGATATTGTGTAGATGCTGAATGGGCAGTACCACACTTCGAGAAGATGCTATACGACAACGCCCTGATGCTGGCAGTTCACGAGAAGGCGCGACGCCTCGGTGTAGGGAGCCAGAATGACAGGGTAATAGAACTGACATTAGAATGGATTCGCAAAGAGATGCTAGACCCCTTAGGAGGCGTATGGTCGACTCTAGACGCTGACTCCGTCGGAGAGGATGGAAAATCGGAGGAAGGAGAATTCTACTTGTGGACTCCCGAACAGGCGAAGGATACAGTTGCCTGCGAACGTTTCGGAATTACCAAACAGGGGAACTTCGAGAACAGTGATCGTAGCGTATTGTCACTACATGAGGTTAGCGGGTTAGATGATGATGAACACCTTCGTATCCGCCTTCTCGAGATGCGCTCTGAACGTTCCCGTCCAGGTACAGATGACAAGGTGCTTACCGCGTGGAATGGTATGCTGCTAGTAGCCTGTGCAGATTTACCAGAAGATGATGCAAAGAGCATTGGCCTACATATCTGTAAAGAATTATTATCTCGTAAGGAAGTTCTTCGCACACGAAGAGGAGATACTCTGGGGGGAGCAGGTTTCCTAGACGATTATGCATGGGCTGCACTCGGTCTTCTACGCTGGGGAATACGCTGGGATAACAAGAAATGCTTAGACCGTAGCCTCGACATTACGAGCCAGTTGCTCGAAATATTCACTGATCCAGATGGTGGTTTCTGGATGACCAGTGCCGACCACACAGAACTTCCTGTTAGGCAAAGGTCAGTTTCAGATTCTGCGGTACCAGGTGCTACTGCGGTGGTAGTCGAACTACTGCGAAGCCTGTTGCTTCTATGTCCTGATCACTCCCAAGCTAATGTATGGAGAGAATCTGCTGAGAAGGCAATAATCAGGGTAGGAGATGATTTAGTCGCCAGGGCCGGTGGTCATTGGGCTCTGATTTGTGCTGCCCAAGGACTGGTTGAACCAGGTCACGTTTGGTACATTCATCATTCTGGAAGTGAACCTGCCGAGGTCGAGAATCTGAGGCGCACCTCTACCTGGAATCAGTTAGTAGTTTCCAGTTGTGAACCCATTGGTGACAAGGATCGTGGTGAAGCGGAATGGATGGGTTGGTTATGCGAGGGCATGACTTGCAGGTTGACTACAATGGACGCGTCTGCACTTACTTGGTCCTGAATTTGGACAATAAATTTCTACAATGGCTAATATGCTCCAAATATGCACTATTGGAATTATTAGTTAGTCAACTACTTATTTTAATTCCAGGTTCCTCCTGATTCAGTTCCTGAAAACTGGAAGTTAATGAATTAACAATTACTCTTTTCGATTTGATTGGTTATAGAGTCTTAATGCTCTGGGCAATATAATGGGAATTAATACTCCGACCAATATAATAGAAATTAATAATATATCATTTAACAAATCAGCAGTATGCTGGTAGCGAGAAATATCAGGAAATGAATCGGTGTTATCTCCGGCGCCATCACCATCTGAATCTAGCCAGTCTCTGGAATCTAATGGGAAAATATCGACATTGTCGGAATAACCATCAGAATCAGTATCTGAATTGTTTGGGTCGGTTCCAATCTGAATCTCAATAATATCAGATAATAAATCATTATCATCATCAATATCTTCATTATCGCCCAACCCGTCATTATCAAAATCTGACCATTCTGTAGGATCGAGAGAGAACATATCAATTTCATCAGGCCATCCATCATCATCATCATCAATATCGATTGCATTACATACACCATCACCAATTATTACATCAGGCATATCGTCATCAGTTCCATAGATTCCATCAGCACCGGGGCTTGTTTCGGTATCGATAGGCATGATATTAGCATTTCTTGCATCGCCCATACCACCAGCGTTAGCACAGATAACTTCTGTAACATCTAACCAACCATCGCCATCGTCGTCAAGATCACTGTTGTCACCATATCCGTCTTCGTCAAGGTCGATTTGTTCGCTTGGATCCATTGGGAAAGCATCGTCGAAATCGATTGTTCCATCGTTATCGTCATCAACATCAGTTGCATCACAATCATTGTCATCATCATTATCTGCTGGGACTGAGAGTGCATCCATAGGGTCTGCACCACAGTTTGGCTCGATTGAATCTAACCATCCGTCACCGTCATCGTCTGTGTCAACTTTGTCACAAATCATATCACCATCAAAATCATCTGGTACGGAAGTTGAATCACGTCCGTCACTTTCACAAGCTAATTCTTCAGCATCTGTCCATGAATCACCATCATCATTCGGATCAGCGTTATCTCCAATATTGTCACCATCGAAATCTGCCCATTCATTAGGATTTCGAGGGAACATATCGTCAATATTGTCATATCCATCGCCATCTTCATCGAGAACAGGATCGATTCTAACAACTTCGTTTTTCCCATAATCAACATAGTACAAGTGACCTTCGGGACCGATTTCAATACCCATTATGGAGGATGCCGAAGTGATTATTGTGTCTACTTCAACAGCACTTTTTCCATCTGAACTCAGGTCGTAAGAAACAATGCTGTTATTTCCATTCAGTGAAACAAATAATTGGTCACCATCAAGAGCGATTCCCGAGGGTCTGCTCATTCCTCCATCGAGTACCCCCCATTCTACTCCTGTAATACGTGAATATTCAGAAAGTGTTTCCAGCCTAGAAGAGTCATCCATTATGTCTTGAGTTTGGTATGTTGTATCATCAGTGTTCACCCAGATTACACGATTTGCACCTGTATCTGAAATGTAAAGAATACCTGTTTCCTTGTCGAGAACCATGTGCCCCGGAGTCCCATAAGAATGAGTTAATTGAATATCGGAATACCTTCGAACTATACCGTCTGAGTGGTAATGTCCTCCAGTATCATGATCTGACATGAAATCATACATTACAAGTTCTTCATAGTATCCATCATTATACCAATATACGTTATCATAGTCATGAGCGATTCCTACACCATAAGGTGATTCATGAAGCATATCGATATGACTTCCCAGACGACCATCTTCATTGTTTTGATTTTCAACGGCAAAGTGGTCAAGAGAAGATGGCCATAGAGCAGGCCCCATGAAATTGTTTGGAGAACCCTGTCCATTGTACGTGTTTCGTGATTCTTGAGCAGAACCCCATTGCCAGTCAAACTCAGGATGATAAGAACCGAATGAAATTGCGCTAACTTCTTCCAAGAAATGGTTTCGATTCACATCCAGTCGGGTTTCGGAGGTCTGGTTTTCTAATCCCGTGTTATGGACTATTGTTATACTGTCTGTAGCCCTATTTGCAATCCACAGTTCGTTAGCTCTTCCTGGATGAAACTCTAAATCCGTAGGATTAGATAAGTTATCAGTTGAATCTGCTATAACTACCTCTTCAAAACTGATACCAAATTGCGGGACATATTCTGCTTCAGCGGCTCCTACAGCACCTGATGGCACATAAAGTATGAAAATTGCTATTAACAGAACTGTGACTCGTTTATTCGCCATAAATTTCGTTTTTTCTGATTACTTATGATATGTTGTATAAATTGTCTGCCATATAGATAGATCTGTAACAATATAACCATTCTACTTAGAACCATGAGTTTATTGAAACAGATGTTGATAAGCATGGATATCAAACAAGGCTTGTGAGAATTACATTTTCAGCTCTAACTTTTGTCTCATTAATACTAATTTCAGCTGCTGGCGGAGCAGTTATTGCGACATTATCGGCAGCAAGTTCTTCATCAAGTGGTCCGTTTTCAATAGATGCCCCTGTAGTGTATGGTGTTAATGAATACACACTCATAGAGATTGATGAAGGAGATAATGATGAAGAAGAAGTCATTATTTCAAAGTTACATGAATTCTTTTTTGAGAGTCTAAATACTAATGGAATAGTAGTTTGGGATTTTGGTGATGGTAATTCTGCTACTGGCCCAAGCGCATCACATTCCTATGAAGATCCAGGATATTATACGATAACTGCAACATCGACTTCTTCTAAGGGAATTGATTTGTCAGCAGTTGGAGTTATTGTCGAAAGGACCGGATATGTAGAATCAGATAATATGGAATGTACATGTGCACCATCTGCTAAATCAACTATAATTGACCTTATGGCTCCTCAAGGCATCGTAACCTTCGAAGGCATTGTAACAGTAGAACATGATGGGAGTAGTGAATCCTGTACATTACGCAATCCGTTTCAAGAATGTCATCTTCGTGTAATTATGGAATATACAAAGGATGGTGCAGTAGTCGACCAGATTATTCTATTTGATGATACATTTAGAACAAATGAAAAGAATGTTGAGTTTGAACTAATCGATCATGATACCGAGGAAGGAGAAGGTTTGCAGATACGTCTAGAAACAGATCAATTAAGAGATTGGCACAAACCGAGTACGGTTTGGAGTATGACGGCCCCTAGACAATAATTGTATTAATACTAAGACTATACTGTGGTGAATTATGAGTTCTATCCGAAAAGACCTTGGTTTGACTATATTAGTTGTAATTTCCGTTCTTCTCATAGTGGGTTTGATAGTTACTGCCGTTGGAAACAATTCAGTTGATATCTATGGCTACTCTGCTGTATTATATTGTGCAGCTATTTCTATTGGTATTCAGTGGCTTGCATGGATACCCGCATCTATCAAAAAAACAGAACAATTCTATGATTTGACAGGGGGCTTGACCTATCTCTCAGTAGTCGGCTTCAGCCTATGGGCGGGTTCACAATCCGAATCACCAAGTTTAAGAGAATTAATAATCAGTTTACTTGTTATCATCTGGGCTTTACGTCTTGCCAGTTTTCTTTTTCTTCGAATCCATCGCGCGGGTAAAGATGGACGATTTGATGAATTGAAAACATCTTCAATCAGATTCCTAGTACCATGGACCCTCCAAGGTCTATGGGTTTTCCTAACTATGATTGTAGTAATAGTAATCAACAGCAAAGCTGATTCTGCACCTCCATTAGGAATCTGGGATGGTATAGGATTGGTAGTTTGGATTCTTGGATTCAGCATAGAAGTAATTGCTGACAACCAAAAAACAGTGTTCAATGCAGATTTGAAAAACAAGGGGAAATGGATCGATAGTGGTCTCTGGTCAATATCTAGGCATCCTAACTATCTGGGCGAGATTCTTCTATGGACTGGAATTGCCTTCTTTGGTATTTCTTGCTTCACAGGATTTGAGAGATTTGCTTGGATTTCACCAATATTTATTTATTTGCTTCTCACTAAAATTAGTGGTGTCCCACTACTCGATAAACGGGCTTTGGATAAATGGGGTGAAGACCCTGAATATCAGGAATATAGAGACAATACCCCTGTCCTATTCCCACGTCTGAATAAATAATGTTATTTTAGAAAATAGAATTTCACTAATCATGAAGTAGTTATAGCCAAATACTTGATTGCAATCGCTAATTTGTGAAGACAGTTTGTATTTCAGTAATTTTAATTTTGTTATGCGGACCTCTATCTGGATGTTTATCAGATGAAGTTTCTGAGAATACTTACATTGATGATGAATCTGAATTAAATCTATTAGAGGCTGATTTCTGCGGCGATTTAGATGGAGATGGAGAATTAGATTGCCCACTCAGTGGATATATCCCTGAGACTACTCCTTGGTGGTGTAACTCTTCTGGAATAGGTGGGCATCATGTTGATCCTGCCTATGATGGAATGGAGAAAGGGGCTTTATCGAATGCCGATTGTGAAATACTTACTGGGGAATTTCAAGAAGCAATTGAGTGGTCATCCCAATGGCCTACTTTGGGCGATGCAGAAAATGCAGGATTCCACATGCTAGTTGGCTACACCGAGGGAATGGGGACACATCATGCTCGTCTTGGAGATTTCAATATGTCTGATGAGGAATTTGATTTTAATGCGCCTGAATTCATTGGCACATCTATCGATACTGAGTTCGACTACTCCAAACCGGAGTTTCTGATGTATTCAGGCGAACAACAAGATTCCGAGTTAGTTGGATTCGCTTGGTATGTACAGGCTCCGTCTGATGCTCCCCCTGCTGGTTTCACTGGTGATAACGACTGGTGGCATAGGCATGATTCGCTTTGCTTCCAAGTCGATGAAATGCTCGTAATGGGAGAGAATATTGCCGAAGACAAATGCTCAGATAGAGATGGGCAAAATGTTGCTTTGCACGAGTTCTGGATGGCTCATGCGTGGATAGTAAGGCCATGGCTTACTCACGAGGATGTATTCACCAATCATCATCCGTGTCTAGCCGAAGAAGGAGCTATCGAAGACTCTGAAGACGATTGCTGGGGAGAAAGTATGGGTCATGTTGGACATGATATAGAATGAGTTTGCTTAACCTTTGGTCTTTAGGTCACTTTATCCAATGGTCATTTTTAGGCAGATTAGTGTTTACTAACTGGTATCTTTTCATATTCCTTTCAGTTGGTTGGGAATTACTTGAACTTGTTCTTCACTATGAATTTGCAATAGAGTCTTGGGGAAACAAAGTATCAGATATAGTGGTCAATACTTTAGGTTTCTACCTTGGATTAAGTCTCAGAAAGTGATGATTAGTTAATACAGCAATTTATTTGTGTTATTACTCGGGGTGGATTCAAGGTTGTCTTAGCGATGAAGAATTTTGATTCGGAAAATTTTAGTTCATTTGCAGCTTCACGTCACACGACTAGAGATTTTCTATCAACTCCAATTCCTGATGAAATAATAGAGGAAATTATTGCAGATGGCCTAACATCTCCCAGTTGGAGTAATACCAGACCTATTCTAGTAGCAATAGCAAAAGGAGATGTGAGAGATCGTCTTTCTGAAGACTTTCTTTCTCGATGGAATGCAATAAAAGATTTCCGTGGAGGAGGCATTATTGGCAAAATTAAGGCAATACTGAAACGCCGTGGTCTTCCAACTAGTAACTGGCTAGTCACAAAATCTCATCCAAAAGATCTCTTACCTAGGTCAAAGAAGCAAGGTAAAGACTTTTATTCATTTATTGGAATTGATAGAAAAGATAAGCAGGCACGAGATGAAGCATGGGCTCGAAACTATGACTTCTTTGGTGCTCCAGTGGAATTGTTTGTATTTACACACAAGTCTTTGGGAAAATTCGCAGCCTCAGATGCAGGACTCTTCATGCAGAATCTAATCCTCTCAGCCCATTCCAAAGGACTCGGCACGTGTCCACAAGGAGCTGTGGCAATTTGGGAGGATGCTGTCCGTAAGGAATTTGAAATTGACAAGCATTACTCATTACTTTGTGGAATTTGCTTGGGTTATCCAAGTAATGAAAAAATAAATTCATTCGAGGCACATCGTCTTCCACCATCTGAAATTATAGCGCAGACTAGAAAAACTGAATAATATAAGAAAATACCAAATCATTAATATATTTACTATTAGAGATTATTATTTTTAAAAATTGATGTAAACTAGCCATATCCACATAATTAAAAGAATACCACAAGATAATATGAATACACGACCTCTCCATAAAAGTCTATTATTTGTCAAAGCTATTCTAGCATGTATTACTCTAATAATCACATATAGAGAAGCTAGGATGAGAATAAATAAGTCGACCGTATCTAAGGAAATTGACAATATACCAGCAGCAAAGAATAGCATAGGTACTTCAAAAAGATTGACTAAGTGCTGATCTGATTGGAGGACGAACCTTGGTGGCTTTTCACCCTCAAACGTTTTGAAATACCGCCAATTGAATCCTTCTTTGACTGACTTTTCTCTTCTTAGACGACCTAATAATCCAACACAAAATGTAAGAATTACCTGTCCAAGCAAAGGTAATAACATTAGTTCCTTATCCATAATCTTTCTAAAAGCTAGGAATATTTAACTCTTATTAATTCAAACTCTGAAATTATTATTACAAAGTAAATTTTTATTAGTCTATCATCTTAGGAGTCGTACTGAGAATATGAGTATGGATGGAGATTTAAAGAAAGAATTAACTTGGGTATTTGGAACATTAGCGTGTTTCATCGCTTTTTTATTCGTTGGAGGGATTACTGAAATAAGTGAAATAGCAATTTCAGTGGGTGCTTTCTTATTAAGTTGGACTTTGATGAGTTATTTCATCAAGAATTATGGTCCAGGAGGCACTTCGAAAGAGGAACTGGAAAATGAGTTCAAATGGTATACTGCTATCCTCTTAATCTTCCTTGCAATTATGACCCTTATTGGAACAACAGATGGTGAATTGGAATTAACATATTCATTATATGCTACTTTGGTCTTTGGTTTTACTTTAGTTTGGATTGTCCGTAGCTCTGTAATTAAATATTTCAGCAAATAAGTTATTACAGATAATATTTACAAATTGCTGGCAAATGCTAGGCACTACTTATTGCGTTAACAACCAAGATTGGTTACTAATACGATTAGCAACAACTGTCTGCAATACTATTTTGAGCACAGAAGCATGTCTTTGCTGGAACTATATCAGCACGAGAACTGCGTTCTTTGAACAAAGCAGATACTTCTGCTAACTCATCGGGAGCATCGCCACGTTCTTCGAGGCAGAGTTTGAGACCTAACAATCCCCACATATTATCCTTCCAGAGTTCGATATCAGCACGATAAACTGCTTCAGCTTCTTCGTATTCACCTTGTTCATGGAGAAGTGCACCAAGGATGTGACGTACAGGTTGCATCTGTCCCCAAGGTTCGTTATAAGCAAGATTTAGTGAGAGATCAACTCCACGTCGAAGGTGATCGAAGGCAGCTGTAAAGTCAGAATCTGCACCGCTTTCTTTTGCTAGGAATTGTCTACGGTATTCGATCTCGCCGTCAAGTACTGCATCATTAACCAAAAGAATACAAGGTCCATCACTTGGATCTTGATACATCAAATTGTTGTGAAGTACTCGTCCTGCAAGAGCAGGATTGTTTAGTGCTGCCTTGAATAGAACTTGTTCTGCTTCTGCTTCTGGTACCATGCCCTTGGAAGCATAAGCAACTCCTCTAGCATAGTGTTGTGTTGCAACTGCAGCAGGGAATACATCTGCATCCGTGTGAAGTGGTTCATTTAGAATTTCATCCCACTTGCCGAACCTAATCATCACATGCCAAGGCATTGTGACATAGGACTCAAGGAAAATCGCTCCCATAGGAATGATTCCGGCTAACATGAATTGTACACCAGATTCAGCATCTCCAGCTGGGAGTGTACTAACCGCTTTGCGTGCATATTTCAGTGCAGTTTCATATTGACCTTCGAACATTGCACACCAAACCACGAAGTGGTGATTATGCATTCTGTAAAATTTATAAAATTGAGATTCATTTCCAGTGATTTCAACGTAGCGATCATCAGCATCTACAGCCGCAATGTTACATTCCATAGCCTCTTTCCATTGTCCTACCCAAGCATCAATATGTGATGGCATGTGTACTAAGTGACCTAGTCCAGGCATTAGTGTACGAAGAACATCAGCAGCAGGTAAAGCCCTCTCTGGGAATGGTGAAAGTTCTAAAGCGTGACAGTATAAATGGCAGAGTGCAGGATGAACTTTTGCTTCTTCGCCGCTTTCAAAAGCATCTTCTAGAATCTTAACCAAAAGTAGCGTATTATCATCTGCAGGAGTAATTTCTCCAGTTGTTGTATTCTTATCCCATAGTTGCCATGCTTTTAGATTCATGAGTGCTTCCACATAAATTGCAGTAACATCCAAGTCTCCACTATATTTCACGTAAAGTGGTGCCATAGCATGTGCAAATGCAATATTTAATTCTGGGTCATTACCCATGTTAAGGACTGTAGGATCTGCTGCGTCACGTGCTGCTGCGGAATGGCGCTCAGCTAGTGCATCAATGAGATCTTTTTCTAATTCTGAACATCCATCTTTGAGAGTAATTGCTTTTTGTATAGAATCATGACCTGATCCAAGACCAGGGGCCCAGTTGTAATTTGAAGAAACACAATATGAAATTCCCCACCAAGCCATAGCACAATTAGGATCTAGCTCAGCACATTTTGAAAAGCATGCAATAGCCTCTTCATGATTATAATTCAACATGTGTCCAAAAGCCTTAACATACATTTTTCGGGCATCTTCATTGGCGCAAGTTATCGTTGTGGCAAAGAAATAATTTTCCTTTACTCCATAATTATAATCAGTTGGTGCAAGTGTCATGACTATCGGGCGCGTTAATTCTAATATAAGTGAACTGGATTACTAATCACAAAATGAAATTGGGATTAGAGAGTTATGAATGACCCAGAAAAATCCACATGATATCTTAAATCACGTGGAGACAAATCATGGGTATCTATTCCAGTGTAGTATATTGTATTGCCAACTACAGTTAGATCGTCTGGATTACTAACAGATGAGTCTGCAATAACTGTACCTGCATTTGTCCCATCACTTTCCCATAGTGCATTGAAACCTAAACCGCTATTTTGTGTTGTGAAGTAGATTTTATTCTCTAATACAGTTAATTTCACTGGATTATTAGGGGACTCATCTACAATTACTGTACCCGCACTTGTACCATCACTTTTCCATAATATATTTTCTCCTGTTAAGTTATTATACGCTGTAAAGTAGAGAGTGTTACCGACTACAGTTAGTTCCCCAGGATTGTAAACAGACGAATCTACAATTACTGTACCCGCACTTGTTCCATTACTTTTCCATAATTCATTTTCAGACGTAGCACTATTATACACGATGAAATATAGTATATTTCCAACTACATTTAGGTCGATGGGATCACTACTAGTCGAACCTGGATTGATATTTTTTACAATTGTAGTACCTAATCCGAAACCATTCGTCTTCCATAATTCAATTCCAGTAATTCCATCATCTGCTGTGAAAAATATATTTTCTCCCATTTGAGTGAAATCAGTCTCTGTCTCGAAATCGATACTATCATCAGATCCTGAATTAATATCCTTAACCATTATTGCACCTGAACTGATTTGTGACAAATTAACCTTCCAGACCTCCCTTCCAGATATATTGTCATCTGCAGTAAAGTAAATTCTATCATCTGATTGAAAGAAACTCCGAGGCTGACTACCAATACTATCGATAATTACACCTTGTCCATCAGCAGTAGTCAGAGGAGTGTCGCCAAATCTAATGTCAGCCATCTCTCTAGTTCCAGCAGCAGTGCCATCTGAAACCCAAGCTTCTTCACCAAAGCAAACCCAATTAACCATAGAACACTCAAATGCAGAGAATACGACTTTATCTTGTCCTGAGGGCCCTAAACTTGAACCTGGTATAGCAAGTAAAGAATTCACACCTTCATAATTAAATACAACATCTCCAGAGCTTGTTGGACAATTAAATATGTCCAAAACTAATTCAGTACCAGCCTCAGTACCATCACTAACAAATAACTCTCTTATCAAATCGGGTGGACCGCTGCTCATTATTGTACTACTAAAAAATAGGTGCGAATCACCCGCAACTAACTCCCCAATATCTGAATCCATATTCGCGCAAGTTGAACACATAGGAGGTGATAAATCAATAACCATGAAAGTTCCACCAATGGTACCATCGGTTCTCCATAATTCATTCCCATGTACTCCATCGTCAGCCGTGAAATATAGAATACCACCCATTTCTACTAGTTGAGATAATCCTGGATTAGAATTTGAAATATCTGCGACTATTCCGGTACTTTCAGAACACTCGCCAAATACCATAGCTACCTCTGCTCCTTGTAATATTCCATCATTTGGTGAACCTGGCCCTTGACCATCATCAAAACCAATCTTCAATTTAGGAGACGGATTATTCAAAGAACATCCTTGAATATCAGTAAATAATTGATACATTAACTTAGATACCGAATTTGAAAGTGCGTTTAATGAATTAGTAAGTACCGTGATTTCATCTCTTGTAACCTCTAATTGACCATTTAGATCCGAAATATCTGATGTAAATTGTGTTATTTGCTGACTTAATACTTCTAATTGTGATTCTAATAATGAAATCGTAGAGGAATTAGATTCTATAGCCTCATCTAAATCTACTTGTAGAGAATCCCGTTGGCTTGTAAGTTCATTTATTGATTCTTCATTCTGTGTTATTTGAAAATTCAAGTTATCTAAAGAAGTATTTGCAGACAAAAGTGAGGCTTCTAATTCCAATGAGATACCATTCATTAAAGCAATATTTTCGTCAGCTGATTCTAATTGAGCAGTTAATTCATCATTTGATAACTGTAAATCTATAATTTGCTGATCTAAGTCTGTTGTATCTGAAGATGTACATCCAGCAAGAATTGATGTCAACATTATCATCACCATTACCATAGGTTTTAGGTTATTCATATTCTCCCGCTTTCGCCAAGGAATTTAATCATTTATACCTATGAACTCTAGATTCATGCACTTCTTTTTAATTTGTGCCAAAATAAAAAACACTTAATTGAAGAGTTATTTCCATAACCTCAGGTTATGCATATTGGAGATAGTCTTTACGAAAAGAAGAGTTCTCTACACTGTGATTAAACAGTAATAAATCAAGAAAACTAAATTAATTTTCAAGCCATTCTTCGATTTCTTTAGTAGCTAGGATTAAAGTTGGAGCCCAAAGACCTACAAATATCCCTAACATTTCATCGTTACCTATGAAATAAAGATACAAAGATCCTACTACTGACGCCATACTTGCTATTAATCCCATTCTTGCTAATTGTCCACTCATTTTAGTTCACCTTATTCTCAGTACTGGGAAGTTCAACTAATAATAGTATGTTTATTATTAGGGCTCAATAGTACTGAGGAAAAAGTGAACGTTTCGATATTCGTGTAATGTGATATTAAACGGGGGTTGTTGAGTATACTACGCCGTCACTCCAACTGACTAATAGCCAATCATTACCAGAATGATCATATTGCATATTAGTGGTTATTGCATTTGTGAAATCAGCAAATCTTAATTTAGAATAATATACGGTAACAGAACTCATATTTGCTCCGACAAAAGCAGTATCTTCGATCATACAAAATTGAAAAGTAGAAGATATTAAGTATGCATATGAAAAACTAGTATCCTCCAGATTAACATTTGAGAAAAAGGTCTGATTTAAATTAGCCATGAAGAAATTTGTCCCTTCCAGATTCATATCAAAGAACTGAGTATTAGTCAGATTAGCATAGGAAAGTACGACGTTAGTCATTTCAGTTTGTAGCAAATATTGATTTGACATATCAGACCACGAAAGATCAGAACCCTCAAGATCAGAACCTCGGAAGAAGGTTGTAGTTAGATCAGCATAACGTAAGTAAATATTCGTCATATCTGAATCAATTATTGAAGTACCAGATAAGTCAGCGGCATTATGACAGTATTGGCATCCATCATTCCACTCATACTTCCAGAATCTTGAGTCGCTTAAATCTGCGTTATCGATACTAGCATACGCAAATGAAGAGTTCCAAGCATCTACATCCGATAATATTGATTTGTCTAATTGTGCACCTGAAAAATCAGTTCCAATAAGAGATGCGCCACGAAGATTGATTCCTGTCAGATTCATACCTGACAAATCCATTCCACTTAGATCTGCACGGGGGCAATTACCCCAAGGAACAAGTTGACAAGTTGTTAGATTAACAAGTTCTGTTTCTAACTGGACTATTCTATTCTGTAATCTAGTAATCTCATTCAATAGTGGATTTAGGTCCAAATCAGATGCATTTTGGCCATCGGAACCACCTTCACCCTGCAGCCCTTGTGGTCCTAAATCACCATTTATTCCGTCAATACCATTTTCACCATCTAACCCATCAGTTCCATCCAAGCCAGGTGGCCCTTGAGATCCAGGGATTCCGTCAGCACCATCAATACCATTCATTCCATCAACTGGTTCACTACTAAGGCATCCAGATAGTGTGACTGTCACCATCATTATGCAGATAATCAACGTTTTATTTATTCCCATGACTTGGCGGAAATGTAGAGACTTATGAATAAATTGAAAGATAATAACAGATTCATTAGATTATTAGTAATTAATAAAACATTCATCAAGTATATTCTGTTCGGATATACCATGCTTAGTTGGATGACCAAGTATGGAGAAAAAGATAGAGAGTGAAACAGCTTTAATTAAGCATCTTCATCTTTGTCTTCAAGCCATCCTTTAGACTCTGTATAATCACTAAGAGATTCTAAACGCTGGAATAATTTGTTACCAGTACTACCCTCGCCTTTTTGTGCTCGAGCAATCCAAACGCCACCAAACAAGAACTCCCACATACCAAAAGATTGATGATGGAATTTCTTGAATAACCAATCACCAGGAATTAGTAAGAAAATTGCTGCGAAGACACCGACAATTCCTGTCATTCCAGTAGTCCATTCAGTAGATGCAGATATCAAGAGCATGAAAGCACCGAAACCTGCAAGATAAGAGACTACGGGTGAACTCTTCAACATATGATAAAGAAATGGAGGGTTTTCTCCGCGGGAGTTTACATATCGAGTTGTAGTTATCCATTGACCGACAGTTCGCCCTGTTTTATATGGCATAAATATTAGATTTGCAATTGGCAGAAGTAAGCTTAATATTAGTACATATGTCAAGTCAGAACCACCTCCTAACCAGATCTGGGTAGCTAGGTAAAACGCGAATAATGAGAAATTCACTGCTAAGTCAACTAATGAACGAAACCAAGCACGGGCATTATTTACCTCATCGAAACCTTCAGGGAATACTTTGCTGATTCGTTCTTTCCTAACTTTCGGGGACTTAGCTGTTTTAGCCTTCTTAACTTTCTTAACTTTAGCAGCTTTTACCGCTTTTTTAGTAGCTTTAGGCGATTCTACTGCCTTGGCGACTTTAGCATCATATGCAGTAACTTCTTTTTCCACTGCGGATTTAGTCTGCACAGGTTCTTTCTCGATTGTTTTGATATTTCCAGCTTTCTCTAATAATCCCATAGATATCATTCTCCGTATAGTTCACCCATCTTAGTAAAAATAGAAAAGTCGGGGGAATTAATAAATTCATTCACCTTATCATCAGGTAAATTTCCAAGAACATCATTTATCATATTGAAGAAATTACCTCTACCTTCATCATCAATTGATTCGGGATCAGAACCAACCTTTTCAAATAAGGCAAATGAATCTGATTGAATAAACTCATTTACGAATTCATCATCCATATTACCCAGTAGATTATTCACTACATTAAAGAATTCTGAGAACTCATCGCTATCAGCAACTGTGTCTTCCTCATCATCAACATAATCTTCAGTTGGAGGTTTTATCAATTCAACAGTAGGTTTGATATCTCTCATTTCTTGTTGTTGTTTCTTCCTTAGAACTATGATTTCTCTATCTAATTCAGAACCAAAACGATTAGAAAACCTGTCCAATAAAGTTCCAACCTCGCCTGTTGCTATACGATCGATGTGACCATACATGCTCTGCCTATTACCTACTGAAAGATTAGGGTCGGCAGCTTTTCTTTTTTCCCAGTGTGACTGGAAATCAGATGGTTTGGAGGATTCTTCTGTCTCGGGAATAACAGTGTTAAGAGTTTCTTCATTCTCTAAATTTTCATCCTCTAATTCCACCTCTAAAGAGAGCGGTGGTGGCGGTGGTGGAAGAGGTAAAGAAATGCCAGGAGGCAACGGAGGCAGAGGCATTCCTTGAGGGTTATCTTGAGTGTTCTCGTCCTCGCCCATAGTACTCACTAACACTGTTCCGCACCCAATCACTCTTCAACATATTGTGATTCGGTGTTCAAATATACTCTAATTAACAATTGAGCCCCAACCTTTCAGAACTATGAAAGTAGCTAATGTTTCTGTGACTTCCAGTTTATCTCCAGCATTCCCTTCAACTCTTCTACCAGCTAATTCTACGGTCATATCATCTTTATTCAATAATATGTTGAATTTTTTATCAGAAGAAAATACTATTGTTTCAGTTAATGGGTCGAAAGGATTAGATGAATCTGGATTTAAGCGATTTAGTGGCATCTCAGTGACTCTTAAACCACATTTCCCATGTAGGCTACCTATCCATCGAATTACTCTTTTGACATCTACTGTAACTGCTTCATCAGTCTCACCCGCTGAACCTAAAACTACAGAACTGTCTCCTTTTACCATCTCCCAAAATATTGCTGTGTTTTTTTCGCCAAACACTCTCAATTTATTGTCAAGAGCCAATCTACCCAGACGTTCTTCATCAGCCAATTCAGCAATTTCTTTTATTTTAGCCCTAGATGCTTTCTTAATTTTAGATTCTGGAGACTTCGCTCGTTTTTCCATAGCAGCTTCTAGTTCGTCAAGGTACATCTTATGATCAGGACCTTTTTCATCAATTACTTTCAGTTTATGAGTTACCGAACTTATTCCAGTATTAATTCTACTCTGCCATCCGGATTGAGGTCCTGAAAGTATTGTTTGAACACTAATTCCTTCACCACGAATATAATTTACTAATTGTCTCCGAGCATTCGAGTCTAGATGTAAAAGAGAAGGATCACGGACGTGTATGTGAAATCCACGATGGCCAGAGAATGAGGTCTGTACATATTTTTCTTGGAAACCAAATTCGGGCTCTAAAAATTCAGACCAAAGAGTCCATGCTTGTTCTTGAATTTTTGATATCATTGTAGGGTAGTCATTATCTGAAACACCAGGTAAATGATCCCCATCAAGATCGAAAATTAAATCAGCACCTAACCAGTCTTTATCCAACATTTTTCTTTCATTCGGTGACCTGTAGTATGCTGTGCTATGGAAACATGAATGTGGTGATCTCTGCTTAAGATAATCAGAAAGACCTTTTTTATCAAGAAATCCTCTATGTCTATCAGGTGGGTGAGAACCCCAAGGTATGAACATCCATTCACGATTTTTCAATCTAGGAGGAACCCATAAATCATTATGATTCAGTGATTTATAATAGTCGCTAAAACGCAAAGCGAAACGACTCCAACCCTCGACCATAACACAGGTAGTAAGCAGGTAGCAAATTAAGTTGAGGTTTGCTCATTCAAGATTTAAGTCTGAAACGTATTTGTCATCAGTTGCTGAATCTGCGCCTGTAGCCTCAACATATGCTTCCCAACAAACAAATTTGTCATCCAATACCATTGCCTCTGCGAAAGTCATTGCTTTACCGGTAATTGCGCATACTGGACCTAACTGTCCTGTTGCTGTAGAGAGTATTGATGCATCGGGCATGATTTGGCCGTGAAGAGCGACTCTATTCATCCTTACCATTCATCATACAGAGATACACACAGTTTTGTATTAGATTTCCACCGCGAAATCATGACAGCAGCCCCAACGACCTATCAAGTCGGCCATTCACCAGACCCAGATGATGCATTCATGTTCCATGCAATGACCACTGGAGCCATAGACACACAGGGTAGGGATTACCAACATGTACTCCTAGATATTGAAACATTGAACAAACATGCAATGAAAGGAGCATACGAAATATCAGCTGTAAGCATACATTCTTTCCCATTAATTGCTGAAAAATACCATCTAATGAACTGTGGTGCCTCAATGGGTGAGGGATATGGACCGATGGTCATCTCAAATAGAGATATGACAGAGGAAGAAGCAAAAACGAAAACTATTGCAATACCCGGTTTAGGAACTAGTGCATATCTATCTTTACTTCTAGCATGGGGAGATGTGAAAGTAGAGGTTGTACCGTTCGATGAGATATTACCTAAAGTCGCTAGTGGAGAATATGATGCTGGCGTAATTATACACGAAGGGCAACTAACATGGAAATCAGAGGGTGTAAAGTTAGTCTTAGATTTAGGAATTTGGTGGAATGAGAAAACAGGTTTACCTCTACCGCTGGGAGGAAACGTAGTCAGAAAAGATCTCGGAATAGAACTATGTGAAGCATTAACCGAAGATGTGAAAAATAGTATAGTTCATTCTTTAGAAAATCCAGATAGTGCACTTGAGTTCGCCAAGAAATGGGGTAGAGGCATAGATGATGAAACTAACAAAGAGTTTGTTGGAATGTATGTTAATGAACGTACTATCGATTATGGAAATGATGGAAGAGATGCAATTAGGCTATTCCTAAAGGAAGGGCAAAAAATTGGGATGGTTGACAGTGAATTAGATGTTGACGGTATTCAATTTATAGGATCTGATGAATAAATAAGATGTAAAAACCGAATCAAATTATTCTTGATTAGGAAGCCAAGTTATATCATCTTGCATACCACATACAGTTTTCAAAAAATATTCTAAACCTTCTTTAGATTCTTCATCCAGTTTGTTTTGTACTTCTACTGTAAAGTAGTCGGAAATTCGAGATTCAGAAAAACCTAGTTTTGAAGAGGTTCTAGATATGACTTCTTGATTCCATGAACTGTCTTCAAGAAAACGATTATACTGATCCATCATATCATTTCTTGCAACATTTAATTTAGAAAAGGTTGAATCTTTACGGGCTGCAAAGACACCGAAAACCATAGGGAAACCGGTGATTTTAGTCCACTCTGAACCTAAATCAAGTTTAACCAGCTCAGGATTATCTTTAGCTGCAATCAAGGCCCTATCACCAATCAATAATGCACCATCAGATTTCTCAAGCATAGCAGTAAGATCAGGTCCCATTTCATAGAATTTAGGGTCTAGATTTTTTTCTTTCAAGAACCATTGAAGCAAGGCTCTGGAAGTAGATGAATCAGAAGGTAAAGCAATATCTCTCATCTGATTTATTGATCGTGTTCCGAAAAGAATAACTGAACCGACATCTCCTTTGCTGACTATACCTAAATTTGGTAACAAAAGTAGTTCATCAGAATGTTTTGCATAATCAGCAGCAGGTATTGGAGCAGTCAAACAATCTCTACGCAGAAGATGACCCGTAAGCCAAGCAGGAGGAGCTGGGAGAATTTTCCATTTTTTCTCTAGCCCGTCAAATATGGGATCACAATTAGCAAATGCAACACGTCCAAGTACTGATTCCCAAGACATATTACCACTACACTGATTGAGCAACTGGAAGTTTTCTTCCATTATTATCTGGCTTCCTCTTATAGCGAGTAAAGTTAGTATAAGTTGTGTTTCTCTTAATCGGAACTAAATCAATATCTTCGATTAATCTGGCAAGTTCATTGCTATCAGAATCTAATCTTGCAGAACTACCTGCCTCATGCATGATTTCTTCATGATTAACTGTACCATCGATATCATCGGCTCCTGAATTAAGAGCTATTGAAGCAACATGGCTCCCTATGTTCATACGATATGCTTTGATATGTGGAATATTATCCAACATTATTCGAGATATTGCGATAACTCTGATAATCTCATTCATAGATGCAAGTTGAGCTTCAGGTAGTCGTGTTTTATCAGGTAAAAATGGATATGGTACAAAACATTGGAATCCCTTGCTTAGATTCTGTTGATTTCTAAGTTTAGAGAGATGTATTGCCCTTTCACGGATTGTTTCAACTGTGCCGAATAGCATAGTACAATTAGTTTTGATATCTAAACTATGAGCTATTTCATGAATCTTTAGATATTCATCTGAAGATTCCTTGCCTCGACAAATCCTGTCCCTTACTGTATCGACTAAAATCTCAGCACCACCACCAGGTAGAGAATCAAGACCTGCAGATTTTAGCCTAGAAAGAGTTTCTTTAACTGATATACCACTACGGCTAGCAATATGTTTGACTTCAACTGCAGTTAACGACTTGATATGTATATTTGGATAAGTTTCTTTGGCTGCTTTGTACAATTCTTCATAGTAGCTTACTGTCCAAGTAGGATGTAAACCACCTACTGAATGAACTTCATCAATTATTTCACTAAAAGGCTCTATTCGATGAAGATATTCTTCAATGCTTAAGGCATAAGCGTCACTATGCCTAGGGCCTTTCCGAAATGCACAGAATCTACAGGCTAATACACAGATATTGGTTGTGTTAACATGTAAATTATCATTAAAATAAACGTGATCTCCAAAGCGTGATTTCTTAATTAAGTCAGCTAGAGCTAAAATACCAGAAATATTACTAGATTCAAAAAGTTCTACTCCTTTATCGACATCTACATATCCGCCATTGGTTATACTGTCTAAACACTCGATTAAGAGTTGATCTTTTGTAACAGAAAGTGGTAATGGGAGTTCTTTTAGGACTTTTCTCCAGTCCTGATTACCAGACAATGGAACGTCAGTCATGATATCTCCGTACACTGGGTAATGCTTGTCAAATATCAACCAATGTATTGGACAATAGGAGTTAGAACACTGCAAACCATCAATAGCCAATTTCAATGACACGTGTTCAAAGGGGTGCTAACATTAGCATAAGCGAAGTACAATTAATGGAAATTGCAAGGAAATGTCGGATAGACATTGTCGAAATGGTACACAAAGCAGGAGCAGGTCACCCAGGAGGTTCATTATCGGCAATTGATCTAATTGTTGGGTTATACGGAACTGAATTTCGTTTCGATGCTGCGAACCCCAATTGGGACGATCGAGATAGATTTGTAATGAGTAAAGGACATGCTAGCCCTGCTGTATATTCAATGTTACATCATCTAGGAATAATCACACAAAGTGACATAGACAGTTTCAGAACTTTAGGTTCAACCTGTCAAGGACACGTGGACATGAAATGGACTGATGGAGTAGATTTCTCTGCTGGAAGTCTAGGCATGGGACTTTCATTCGGTTTAGGATGTGCAATAGCAGCAAGAATGGATGCTAGTGAGAGAAACATATGGGTAATGATAGGAGATGGTGAAACTCAAGAAGGACAGATTTGGGAAGCAGCTATGGCCGCAGATTTCCATAAAGTAGGAAACTTGAATGTAATAATTGATAGAAATAGAATACAAAATGATGATTTCATGGAGGTTCAAATGGAAATCGGCGATATCGGAGCTAAGTTCCAATCATTCGGCTGGAAGGTTATTGAAATTGACGGGCATAATATGTCTGAGATTGTTGAAGCCATCAAACAAGCTAATGATGATCAAAATGAACCTTATGCAATCGTAGCGCATACTATCAAGGGAAAGGGAGTTTCATTTATGGAAAATAATCCTGCATTCCACGGAAAAGCACCGACTGATGATGAATTAATTATCGCACTGGAGGAATTATCATGAGTGCACCTTCAATAGGTGGAGCATCAAGAGATGGTTATGGCTCTGCATTACTCAAATTAGCATCAGATCCAAGAGTAGTAGTTCTAGAGGCAGATTTAGGAAAATCTACTAAATCATGTTTATTTAGGGCTGAATATCCAGAAAGAACTGTTTCAATGGGTATTGCTGAACAAAATATGATGCTTGTATCTGCAGGAATGGCTTCATCTGGGAAAATACCATTTGCAAGTACGTTTGCAATATTTACTGAAAGGGCATTTGAGCAAATTAGGAACGGTATTGCTAGACCAGGTTTAGTAGTACATATCTGTGGTAGCCATGGAGGAATCCATACAGGTACAGATGGTAGTAGTGCTCAATCAATAGAAGATTTAGGGATTTACCGAACAATACCTAATATGACTGTAATCCATCCATGTGATGATTTATCAGCTGAAGAATTAACTATTCAATTATTAAATCATAACAAACCATCTTACACAAGAACTGCAAGAAACAAAGTTCCTAGAGTCTATAGTGAGAATAGTGTTAAAGAAATTAAAATAGGTAAAGGAAGTATGGTTAGAGATGGAAATGATGTTGCAATTATAGCATGTGGTGTAATGGTTAATGAAGCAAAAATAGCAGCAGAAAAATTATCCGAAGAAGGAATTAATGCTAGTATCGTAGACATGCACACAATCAAACCATTAGATGGTGAATTAATTGGAAAGTTAGCGAAAAAATGTGGTTGTATCGTAACTGTAGAAGATCATTCAGTCATCGGAGGATTAGGAGGCGGTGTTGCAGAATATCTTTCCAGAAATATCCCTACACCGCTAGAGATGGTTGGAGTAGAAGATAGATTCGGAGAAAGTGGAGATACATCTGAACTAATGTCACATTTGAATATTGATTTTAATGCAATTGTCAGCGCCTCGAAAGCTGCGATAAAGCGTAAATAATCACCTTAAGAAGGCACATTCTTGGGTATCATTCATGAAGGAGTGAAGTTCGAAACCTGATTAATGAATGAGGCCGAAAGACTCAGAGACTTACTTGATGGGTCTATGGATCCTTCAGAGTTAGAAATTTACAATGAATATTACAAGCTTGCTGAAAGAATATATGGAAGAGAAGCCTTGGATGAAATGGGGATTAGTACACCTATACCTGAAGTGAACACAATAGAACAAAATGGAAGCAGTGAGTTCACACACGATGTGATATTACCAACTCCAAAGGATAAAGAAAAAGATGAAGTGAGCAATATAGATAAAAAATCGAAAAATAAAAGAAGAAAATATGTATTTTTAGTTGGTATTTTGGGCCTTATTATTGTTAGTGCAAATATCATTGTGGGAATTAATTCAATAGTTGATTTATGTGAAGATGAGGAACCACTGGGAGAAATAGAGTTCAGATCTATCCTCCAAGTTAATGGAAATACAATGACGGTGTTCTGGACTGTGGAGAATGCTACTATAAATGAAACTTATACAATAGCATGGGATATTTCACAAAATGGCTCTCAAGAATTAGTTGAAAGTGACCAAATAGTTTTGAAAGCAAATAATAATACATTTACGACTTTAAGAAGTGTGACGGTTCAAACAGAACCATATGCATATTCATCGAAACTATTAGACCAAAATGGAACTATCATAGCCACTGAAAGTGGGAGTTATGACAGTTCAGAGAGTTCTACATTAGGAACATTAGAAAGTTCAAAACTTTGTGAAGATAATCCAAGATTAAAATGGAATGAAATTATGAATTATCAAGAATTAGATGATGTTAAGGCATGGGGACAGACAGGAGATGGGGAAATAATTGATGGAATGTTACTAATGATATTCGCATTTATATCTTTATTCGGACTGACAAAAAAGAAAAAATAATCAATACATTCGAGCAAGATGCTGCTTACGTGTAGTCAACTTCCCAGTAATTGCACAAGGCATAGGGGTAGAATATGACTCAGTGCAATCTCCAAGTAAAGCTAAACCGGTTGTTTTCTCTAATACCTCTGCATCTGCATCATTACCATCAAATGGTAATTCATAGACAATACCTTCTTCGATCGGGGAATTAAGTTCCCAACCCGATTCAGATAAAGTAAGTCCTGGGAATTTTTGAACTAATTCCGAAACATTAGATAATGAACGATTTAACAGAGTATCTGAAATTTCATCTAAATGTTGAGTTAATGTTTGAGAAAGGCCATCAAGACTGACATCGATTTTCCCGCCTGTTCGGAGAGATAATACGCATTTATTGCCGTCTAAGTCTCTAGGACCTAATTCTAATCTTATTGGTGCACCCTTAATTTCCCAATCATAGTGCTTACCACCGGGCCGAATATCTCGATCATCGACATGAACTCTGAAACCAGAATCTCTAAGCTCATTAGCTATTTCATGTATTTTAGGAATTACTGCCTCATTTACATGAGCTGCAACTGGCATCATTACAATTTGATATGGAGCAACAGATGGAGGTAGTATGAGACCTGAATCATCACCATGCATACCAACTACTGCACCTAGTAATCTCTCAGACATACCAAAGGTTGTCTGATGACAATTCTGAGTATTACCATCAGCATCTTCATAATTTAGATCGAATGCTTGAGCCCATTGGTCGCGATAATGATGGTAGGTAGCAATTTGCAGTGTACGACCATTCGGCATGATGACATCAACAGCTGTAGTATACCAAGCACCAGGGAATGTATCCCAAACAGGTCTTTTTGAAACTAAAACTGGCATACATAAAGATTTCATTAATCTTTGAACAATTTCTGCATCTTGTTCTATTTGGCGAGTTGCTCCTTCCTCATCCTTGTGCACAGTATGGGCTTCAAAGAAGTGAATCTCTCTAACTCTAATAAATGATCGAGTCTGCTTCGTTTCATAACGAAATGTATTAACAATTTGGAACGTTTTCAGTGGTAAATCCGCGTGACTGCGTACCCAAAGTGAGAACATAGTATACATGGGAGTTTCTGAAGTAGGTCTCAAGAACATAGGTACATCTAGTTCATTCTCCCCACCTTTTGTCACCCAGTATACTTCTTTTTTGAATCCAGAATCTTCCTCATCCATTCTTAGTTCAGAAGGATCGACCCCTAACTCTCTAGCAGCTTTAAGTCGAGAAACTAATTGATTTTCTTTTTCAAGAAGATCTTCTGGAACTAAAAGAGGGAAATTATATTCTTGATGACCTGTTGATTCCATTTCCTTACGAGTTAAACCATCAATTAGGCGCATTGTTGACCAACCATATGGTTTCCAAACATCCATTCCCTTAATCGGATATCTCTTATCAACTAAATCCGAAATTTCTACAATTGCAGGATACCAGGCATTGAAATCAGACTTAGGAGGGATGCCTCTCTTAGCCTTACCATGCTTTACCATGATTAGACGCCGCCTTAGATTATCCTTCAATGTGCCGCAGATACAATCTATCTAGAAATGAATTTTTCTAGTTCTTCACATAAATCCGTCTCGCTGTTTAATACTTTGAAACTACCATCAGAATTCACAAATCGTGCCCTGGGATATTCAGAATCACCAATTTGCCCTAGCAGATTAGCTACTACAGCATCAACTCCGTATTTTGAGATTTGATCTAGAGATTTCTGAATCAATTCATCCTCAGACACGTTAGTTTCTAATTTGAAACCTATACGGACACATTCACCTACATGTTGAGAAAGTTCAGATATATGTTTTAGAGTCGGTTTCAATTCAATTATCCAACTTTCTTGACCGCTGGGGCGTTTACCTATTTCAGCTGGCATAGAGTAATCAAGAACAGCAGCAGCATGTATCCAAACATCAGGATTGGGATGATTCTTTGCTATTTCTATTGATTGAGATAACATCTCTTCAGGAGAACCACTACGATGAACGTTAGGGAGATTAAATGATGGAGAGGCAGATGTTTTACCAGCAATACAGTATACTTCATGACCTTTCATGAAAAGATATTCTGCAATCGCCCAACCTGTTTTCCCAGAAGATGCATTTTGAATCGCTCGAACTGAATCAATGGGAGCTCTAGTTGCTCCAAGAGTAATTGCTATTTTCTTTCTATTAGGTAAACTGGAATTTGAGATATGAGCTACTTTAGCAACTATCTCAATAGGTGAAGGTTGTTTTCTTCGGCCCTCTTTCTCTGAATCAATAATACAATAATTACCTTCATCAACTATTTTCTCTAATAGATCACTAGTTACTGGATCATCAAATAAATCTTGATGCATAGATGGAACGAAAATAATTGGTGTCTTAGAACCTCTAGCAGCAGATAGTGCCATCATTATTGGAGAATCCATAATTCCATGTATATGCTTTGAAATTGTGTTTCTGGTAGCTGGGGCCACAAGAATAACATCATATCTATCCAATTGTTTCATTTCAGGATTCCAATCTGTAAGAATACTTTCACCAGATGCCCAAGATAAAGCCAGAGGAGAAATAATCTTCTCTGCCTCCTTAGACATCATGATTGATAATTCTGCTTGATGCCTTCGAAGTTCCCTTGAAAGTCGTACTGATTCAACGGCTGCAATACCGCCTGATACTACAAAAAGTACCTTTTTCCCTCTAAGACTCGAACTACGAATCACGACACCTGTGTCTTTCGCCACACACCTCGCAGAGGGGGAGCATTCATGAGTTCGTCGCAACAGTATCGTAGATATAGGGGGCTTTGGATGTCGAACATGGTGATGGAAAATCTACATAGACATCTATATAGATTTATGATTATAGATCTAATATTAGGAATTCTAATCCTGTCTGGTGTGTTAGCATCAGTACCATACTATATCTTAACAATTTTACTTCTACCTGTGTTTGCAGCAATTTCTTTCAAAAATAAAAGAAAGAATGGAGACAAATTTGGAATGGCATTATTACTTATTTTATCAATAATATTTTTGTTAGTTGGTTTACAAGATTTAGCAGGAGATAGTAATGCACAAATGATTCAAGGATTTTTATTGCTTATGCTATCAGTATCAACATTTCGTAGAATCAAAACAATACGTGATCCAATATACAGGAGTTGGTATGGAAACCTTGAACAAAAAAATATTCAATCTCAGAGTCAATTAGAAGAAGGGGAAGTATTAGCAACTTGTCCATCATGTTTGACATTACTTGCAGTAATACCTGAGAAGCTCTCTGAAGATGATGAATGTCCACATTGTGATGGAAAATTAGTTAATTGATTCTACGAATATAGAATAGTGAACATAATAGAGACAAAATCAATATCGGAATACTAAATCCTGGTGTAGAATCAGATTTAGGTTCAGGAACAAAATTGTCACCTACTCCATCTCCATCAGAATCTTTCCATTCGGTAGAATCTTCAGGGAACTCATCGGAATTATCACCATAGCCATCTTCATCTGAATCAATCCATTCATTAGAGTCAAGTGGGAACTCATCGGAATTATCACCATAGCCATCGGAATCTGTATCTTTAGATTCCATGCTATCAAGCGGGAATGCATCATCTAAATCCAACACACCATCTTCATCTGAATCTGGAGAATAAGGATCTGTTCCAATAGCATTTTCTTGAATATCTGTTAATCCATCACCATCATCGTCTTCATCCATAACATCACAAATAGAATCGTCATCAAAGTCATCCGGAGTAGATGATGCAGTAAGAGAATCTGACTCACACATTGATTCATCGGAATCGCTCCATCCATCACCATCATCATCTGAGTCTGAATTATCACCAGTTCCATCGGAATCGGTATCAATTGATTCAGATGCATCAAACGGGAATGCATCTTCAATATCTAACACCGAATCGTTATCATCATCAGGATCTTCAGTTTCATCTTCACAACCATCTGCATCGAAATCATTCCATGAGAAACTAGCCCATCCCATTTCACCGAGAGGACATAAATCGATAATATCATCAATTCCATCTCCGTCATCATCATCATCTTCAGCATTAATAATTCCATCAGAATCACTGTCTAAAAGACAATCGTCAATTGAGGTTGATCCTTCACTCAAAGTAATGTAGAATTCTGGACAGAGAGTTGGAGAAATACTACTATTAGAATCAGTATAACTATTGTAAGGAGCGATGGTTTGAGACGTTGCTGTATTGCTATCAACATAGTATCCTGCATCTGCATCAAGACAACTTGATTGACTTGTGGACGGTTGGTAAGTACCAACTGCACATTCTGTTTGTGAATCAGATCCTGTTGAGTCAACATAGTATCCT
>Ga0308010_1000340_pt1 | contig 33765 bp, 31 predicted proteins | sample Neamet129_FD_202368 | JGI IMG/M metagenome (GOLD analysis project Ga0308010, IMG submission 202368) | Marine microbial communities from water near the shore, Antarctic Ocean - #129 | ecosystem: Environmental > Aquatic > Marine > Unclassified | place: Southern Ocean | collected 2014-07-24 | reverse complement strand
TCGGGAGCCACAGATTCTGAAATCCGCATTGCCTTTAGCATTATGATGAAAAACTAATAAGGATCTTTAAATGAATATTGACTTTTTACTTTACATTGTCCTTTTCAGTCAAATTATGTTTCTTTCATATTATTATCCTCGGAGAATGCTGATTCGGATCCATACAATTTTTAAAAATTATCCACCCGACGAATTCCCGAAGCTCTATCCTGAATCCATTGATAAATACAGAAAATTAGCTAAACGGTATCAAAGGATGAATCATCTCATGATAGGATTAGGACTTGGATTGATCCTTTGGTTTTATGTTACACCGAGAACAGGAGAGTGGGATCAAGTTATTGTGTTCTGGTATTTCATGATTCAATTCATTCCCAACATTGGGCTTGAATTGTGGGCTATGAAATATCACAATGCCATGCGACTTTTAAATCAAGATACACAAAAAGAAGCTGACCTTCAACCGCGCAGATTAACTGATTTTGTTTCAAAGAATTTGCTGGGAACTGTTTTTGTGATCTATGTTATTTTTGTTGGATTCATTGCCTACGTTGATCAGTTTGATTATACATGGTTCGTGGGTTACTTAAATGTGTTGATTATTTCCGGTGTTTATTTATTTTTTGGATTGATCATTTACCGAGCAATGTATGGTAAAGTCAAAAATCCCCATCAGTCTTACGAAGATCGGAAAATAGATATACAAACACTTATACGCCAATTACTGTCTATTTTAATAGCAGTAACGCTTTATGCTATGTTGCAAATTTTAATGAAAGCATATGGGTCAGAATCCTTTAAAGCTATAAGTGTATCACTTTATTTCCATGTGATTGGGTTTCTATCTATGCAATGGCCTCACTTAGATTTTATCAACTTTGATGTGTATAAAAACAAACCTGGACTAACAAAATGAATATTAAACCTATAGTACTTGGGCTTGTATTTGGTGTTGGTATGGCATTGGCTTTAAAGAGTTGGTTGCTTGGAATTATGTTTGGAATAATTTTTTATGTAGCACTTAATGAAGCTGAGAAGAAGAAATAAATTAAACAAAACGCCTCTGGGGCAAATAAAGGAGAATAGAATGGAAGCATTAGGAATAATGGGCTTTATTTTCGGGCTTAGTGCCCTTGGGAAAATTATTTTACTGGAAAAACAACTCAAAGAATTGGGTGTCCTGAAAGAAAAAGCAGAATCTTGAAAACATGAATAAAGCAACGTGTGTGAAATCCTATTTTGATAATATTCTGGACAATGGAGAATTAAAAAATAATTACTATCTTTCTAATTGTGAAAAAATAAAAAAATAATTAGATAATCGATCTTAATCGTGCCCCACATTCGTTTTATATATAAGGCTCTTATATAAATGTATTAAATTTTATGATGACAAATATCCAAGACTTATTAGATAACCAACCATTACCCAAATCAATACTTCAAAATATTGGTAGGATTGCTGAAAAAAATAGTAAAGAAGTTTATGTCGTTGGAGGTGTCGTCCGAGATTTGTTCCTTGGTAGAGAATTAAAAGAGATTGATTTGATGGTGATTGGAGATGGTATAGAATTCGCTAGGCAAATTGCGAAATCAATGGGTGTAAAAAAAATAGTCCCATTCCCTAAATTTTCCACAGCTCACATTCCAACAAAACCTATTCCAATTGAAGTTGCTGCGGCGAGAGAAGAGAAATATAATGAAAACTCTAGAAAGCCGAATGAGATAACCTATACAGATTTGCATGGAGATCTAATTAGAAGAGATTTTACAATAAATGCAATGGCCATGAGTATAAGCCCAAATAATTTTGGTGATTTACATGACCCTTATAATGGCGTGAAAGATTTAATGGCAAAAGATATTGTAACACCATTAGATCCAGATCAAACATTTTCTGAAGATCCTCTTCGAATGATGCGTGCTGCTTATTTTTCATCGGGGCTTGATTTAAAAATCAATAAAGAATGTTTAAACTCGATGAAGAGACAATCAAAAAGAATCTCAATAGTCTCAAAAGAAAGAATTACAGCAGAATTTTGTAAAATTCTAGCAACAAAAAAGCCATCAATAGGATTAACTATTTTACAAGAGACTGGGTTAATGGAATTTATTTTTCCAGAGATTCACGTAATGTATGGAATGGATCAGATTGGTGAATGGCACCATAAAGATATTTTTTACCACACAATGCAAGTTGTGGATAATTCAGCTCAACTCTCTGATAAAATGGAGCTGCGGTTTGCAGCTTTAGTTCATGATATTGCAAAACCAAATACAAGACGGATTGATAAAAATAAAGGATATACATTCCACGGGCATGATGCTGTAGGCGAAAGAATGCTTAATAAAGTAAGTAAAAGAATGAAGCTCTCTAATAATTTAAGAGAGTATTTAAAAAAGCTTACACTTTTACACCTTAGACCGATTGCTTTAGCAAAAAAAGAAATTACAGATTCTGCTGTTCGACGAGTGATGGTTGCAGCTGGGGAAGATCTAGATGATTTATTAAAGTTATGTCGAGCGGATATCACAACAAAAAACCCTAATAAAGTAAAAAAATATATGGGAAATTTTGAAAGGGTAGAAACAACTATGCAGGATGTTTCTGAGCGTGATAAGCTTAAGTTTTTTCAATCACCTATTCGTGGTCATGAAATTATGAAAGTGTGTGGTCTAACTGAGGGGCGAATTGTAGGGCAAATCAAGACGGCTATTGAAGAAGCAATATTGGATGGAAAAATTGATAATTCTTACGATGCCGCATATGAATATTTTATATCTATTAAAAATAAATTTTTAAAAAATACTGGCAAAAAAGAATGAAACTAATTTTAATTGTATTGATAACGGGAGCATCACTTTGGGGGCAAACCATTAATGGTAGAATCTCAGATAAAGTGACACAGGCTAATCTAAGTGGTGTAAATATAACGATTATTGGTTTAGACAAAGGAGTTTCAAGCAGTGAAGATGGTCTCTATGAAATTGATATAACGGGAGTTGATATTAGTCAGAAAATTAAATTTCAACATATCGGTTATGATGAAATAATATTCACAATATCAAAGCTTGAGACTTTAAAAAATATTGAGATGAATCCTAGAGTACTTCAATTTGAAGCGATTGAAACTGCAGGTGCTAAACGTAAAGCTGCAATTTCAAAAGATTTACCGCAAACAGTAGCGATTCTGCAAGCTGCAGAATTTGAATTAAGAGCCTTTGTCGATGCGGGTGATTTATTATCGACAGATCAAAGTATTCAGATAGAAGAATCCTTATCTGGAAGAAAAACTATTTCGATTAGAGGTGGTAATGCGGATGATGTACTTGTCCTTTATAATGGGTTTCGTTTAAATAGACCGTATGATAATGTTTTTGATTTATCATTAGTTGATATGCAAAATGTTGAACAGATTGAAATTGTTAAGGGGGGGCACTCTGTTCTATATGGACCAGATGCTTTTTCAGGGGTAGTAAATATTGTACCAAAGAATACTAAAGATAAAAATTTAAAATTTTCTCAACAATTTGGCTCTTATGACTCTGGATTTTGGAATGTTAATGGACAGGTTCAAATAGGTGATACGTTTTTATCTCTTAATCAAAAGAAAGGATCTTATAAACGAATTTTTGAAGAACTTGAAGAGGAAAGTAACGGTCTTTTATCAAGTTTAACGCATAATGCGATTGATATGAATAAAGTAATTAATGGAGATCGCGTTAACGGGAATCTTGAATTTAACTTTACGCAGGATAAGCAAACTTTTGAAAATACGCGTGACTTAAATATTATTAAGTCTACTAATAAATTATTGGGATTACAATATAGTGGAGTCTTGGGGTTATTAGGAGAAATTGAAATTGCATATGCTAATCATTCATTATCAGAGGATCAAGCGTTAAGGAATACAACATCAATGATATCAAGGAATCTAGATCATACTGCACATAAAGTGGATACTCGAAAATATATTAACCTCGGTATTATAGAATGGATGTTTGGTGCTCAATTAGAAAAATCAAAGTTAAAATTCTGGGATAATAGAAATCTGCCTAATATTAATCAAGTAGGGCTAGTCGGCGCAAATTTGAATCGCGATCAGCTTGGCTTTGCAACAGTTTTAAAAATTCATTCTAAAGGGGATAAAGAAGGATATTGGTTAACTGACTTGGATGTGAGTTTTAGGCAAGATAGAGTTAATGATCATAAGTCGAATCTTAATTTTAGATCAGACCATAACCCTGAGAACGGTGAACTTTCTTTCCTAGATTTTGGTGAAAATAAATGGGAAAATAATATATTTAAAATATCTACCATTGCCTCAAAACGAATGCCTGGTAGGACAGTGGCTTATTGGGTGACAACTGGAAATAATATAAAATTTCCAACCCTACAACAGCAGATTAGTCTAACCGATATTCCAAATAAAGGTCAAAGAAGTTTAAGTCCAGAAAAAATGAAATCATTAGAAATAGGAATTAACTTTCTAAGTCAGCCAAATAATTTATCTAATATTAATGCGATAGAGTTTCAAGGTAGTTTTTTTAGAAATGACTATATAAATAAAATGCGGGTGACTTATTTGCTGGGTATGCCTGTTGGTTATTATGAGAATATCGGTATAGCAAATATGATGGGTGTTGAAGGAAAAATGAAAATGAAGACTTATGGTGGTAAAATTATTGGTGAGATGGGTTTTTCAAAATATAGCGTTTCTGATTTAAGTGCATTTCCCTTTAAATCTATTTTTAAGATTACGACAAGCATGACTGCTAAATGGAAAAACTTTTCAATAGGATCAAGATGGTTTCAAGAGGGGGAGCAAGTAGGAATGGTAAATGTTCCCGGGAAAGGATTCAATGAGATTGAGCTTCCAGCCTTTGCAAATTATGATATTTTTTGGACCATTCAGCTTAATTTAGGTTCTTATAAAGGTCAATTTTCATACTCAGGCAGAAATTTGAAAAAAAATGAAACCTCCGTTAATGGTTTATTATTGAGAGATACTCGTAAATATTTCACCTTTAGTATGGAGTTATAGTGAAAAATTATAGTTTTATTTTTATTTCTTTTATTCTCTTTTCTTGTACAGAGAATCCTTTTGGTGGGGATAAGAAAATTGCGGATAAGACAATTTCAGGGTATGTTAAACTTGATGAAGTAGAATATTACCCTAAAGGGTTTCATGGTGGAGTATTCGTTTGGTCAGAAGGGTTAGGTCTCCAAACGAAAACAGATATAGATGGTTCTTTTGAATTTGTTTTACCTGCCTCAAACGACCCTAATAATGGCGCCATTGTAAATGGAGATTATACCATATATTTCTTTTTAGGTAATTATAAAATCTCTACGGTAACAATCACTTTTGCTGGAGGACAGGTGGTGAATGATGATAGAGTAATTAATTTAGAAGGAAAATTGCGAAGAGATGTTTCAATGACTCGTGAGTTAGGCGTCCACACAATTGTTTCGCCTGAAATAATCCCTACAGATTTTGATAGTTCTATAAAAATAATGGTTACAGTAACACCTGATCGAACAGACTTATACTGTAATTTAAGGAAAGTTGAAAATAGAAGTGGAACTACCTATACAGGTGTTTTGATTAAAAATATTGTAACGAAGGAATTAATCTATACAGTAGATATTGATTCCGCATCGATCATGAGGGAATATATGGATCGTCCCATGCAGAAAATTGAAATTGATTTTGATTACATTGGATTAAATCTACCTAAAGGTACTTATGAGATAATTCCTTACTTAGTTTTAGATCGAAAGGATATTCCAAACCATCTTTTCCAAGCGATTGGGAGTGAAGTTTATTCATTGTCCGAAAATTATTTTAATTATCCATTTTACAGGACCGGTGGTAAATTTGTTATTGAATAGAATTATTATATTAACATTTTTGAGCAGAAATTATAAGTTTGTAATAATTAATGAAACTTTCCCCTCTTTAAAGAGTCTAATCTTTAATCAACAAAGTAGGAGCTTGAGATGATTGTTACCATGATAAATGTCCTCACTGCACCAATTGAAACCATGGAATATATTGTCAAAGATTTTAATTGGAAGAAATCATTGTTCCCAATTGCACTCCTTATGTGTTTGGCTATTATTTCAGGTATTATACTTTCTGACCAGATAGCAGATATTCAATGGGATCAAATGGAAAAGAGTATCTCTAGTAACTCTAATATTCCTGAAGAGCAAAAAGAAGAATTACTTTCAAATCAATATGATCGTATATATAGCGATTCTGGCTCATGGGCGGGAATATTTACCTATATTAGTATGGCAATTTCATGGCCTCTTCGAATTGCTTTTTGGGCTCTTTTTGCAATGATTACAGCAAATCTATTTTTAGGTGGTGGTGGGCTTTACAGTCAAATATTTACGATAACATCTTTCGCTTATCTACCATCTGTCGTTGAATATATTGTTAAAACACCAATTCAATACATTTCTGATAATATTATGATCTACACCGGTTTAGGAGTTCTAGGGATTGGGCAGCAGGGTGAATTTTTAAATAGCTTTTTAAATGGAATTGACCTCTTCGCTCTATGGAGAGTTTTTATAATGGCTATCGGTATTAGCTTATTTTATAAAAAAACATTTAAAACATCCATGACTGTTATGGCTGGTCTTTGGATTTTCGGTTTAATCTTTTTCGCTGGCATTGGAGCTTTCTTTGCTGTTTAGCAGGATAGGAGAGGATACGATTATTAAAAAAATATTTATTTTATTTCCTTTTGTATTTGGCTTAAGTCAAACCTATTCACTTGAAGAAGCAATTAAAATTGCTTTGGAAAATAAAGAGTCTTTAAAAGCGTCGGCCATGGACCTTGAGTCTTCTAAGCAAAGCGTAAAAGGTTCTTATAGTAATATTATGCCATCTCTTCGATTTTCTGGAAGTATGAATGAGTCACGTTTCCCTACTCAGACAGGTGGATACAACCAAACTACGGGTGAAATTACGCTTGATAAAATTAGTAGTCAGATTAGCGCTTCTTCAGCAATCTCATTATCTCAGAATATCTATGATGGCGGTATCTGGTGGAATACGATTAAGCAATCAAAGAATAATTATAAAATTGCACAAGAGTTTGATCGTCAGGTTAAGACTAATATTATTAGAAGTGTTAACTCCGCTTACTTTAATTATTTAAAATCATCTCAGTTATTAGATGTTGCTCGTTCAAACTTAATGAGCTCTCAACAACAGTTAGCATTAGCACAACGAAAGTATGAATTGGGTTCTGCGAAGAAAACAGACCTTCTTAAGGCAGAAGTAAGGTTTGGTCAAGCTCGGGTAGATTTAATAAATAATGATGCAGTACTTCAAAATGCTTACCTTACATTAAAAAATACGATGGGACTTATAGGTAAAGACCAAGACTTTACCGTTAAAGAAGTAACCTCCTCTTTAGATATTATACCTGAATTTGAAACAGGCTTTGAATTAGTTCAAAAGTTTAATCCAAGTGTAAAAGCAAAACAGTTCCAGATAACAGCAGCTGAAATCGGTGAAAGAATTGCAAAAGGTTCTCGTTTACCAATTATTAGTGCGAATGCATCTATGAGTGGCACCGCTGATAATATTGGAGACGCAGTTACAAATAGTTCTAATGATCAAAAGCGAGTCAACACAGGCTTATCTATATCTATACCTATTTTTAGTGGAAATAGTATATCTACTCGAATCCAAAAAGCTAAAATTGCGGTAGATAAACAAGAGTCTGAATATTTAACCCAGTTACAAGATCTCTCTGTACAGCTTCAAGCTGTTTTAGATCAATTAAATAATTATCAGGAAATAATTCCAATTAATGAAACAGTTTTAGTCTCTGCAGAAGAAGATTTAAAATTGGCACAGGTAAGATATAGTCAGGGCTCTACCACTATTTTAGAGGTTTTAGATGCTCAGGTCTCGGTCGTAAGAGCGAGATCGTCTCTTATTAGAACAAAGTATGATGCCTATATTCAACAAGCAAATTTAAAAGCCCTATTGGGAACACTGGATACAGTAAATAATTAGGAGAAAAAATTGGCTAAATCAAAATTAACAAAAAAGAAAAAATGGATAATTTTTGGCGGTGGTAGCCTCTTAGTTGCCATTATGATCTTTGCGAGTTTAAGAAAAGATGATTCAGAAGCTATTAAAGTTGAAATAGTAAAAGTAAATCGTCAAACTGTTATTCATAAGGTTAATGCTAGTGGAAAAATAAAGCCTGAAACTGAAGTTAAGATTTCGGCAACATCTTCTGCTTGGATTGATACAATTACAGTTGATGAAGGAGATTTTGTAAAAAAAGGTAAACATCTTATTACTCTTGATCGAAAACAGCTACTTGCTAATTATAATTCCACAGCATCCTCTGTGCGATCAGCTGAAGCGCGTGTAACACAAGAATTAGCTTCTAAAAATCGTGTTGAAAATATGTATGAACAAAATTTGGCTTCCGATCAAGAATTAGAAGCGATACAAGCCTCTTATCAAATTGCTAAGAGTTCATTAGAGCAGGCCAAATCCTCTCTAGAATCACGAAAAGATGATTTAGATAAAGCTCGAATTGTAGCACCTCAAGATGGAATTGTAACTGCAATTAATAAAGAAGTGGGTGAAATGGCTGTAGGAGGCATGTTCCAAGCTGAAATTCTTATGATTATTGCTGACCTCAATCGGATGGAAGTAATTGTAGATGTAAATGAAAATGATGTTATATCCGTTTCGCTAGGCGATACTACAGAAATCGAAATTGACGCATTTCAAGATACTTTATTCTATGGGGTAGTTAGCGAAATTGCACATATGGCTCAGACTTCATCGATGGGACAAGCTGAGCAGGTTACTAATTTTGAAGTAAAGATAAGAATACTAGATGTCCCAGATGGAATTCGTCCAGGTATGAGTGCTACAGCAAATATCATTACTGATAAAAAATTCAAGGTTTTAGCTATCCCCATTCAAAGCTTAACGGTTCGTCCAGAAGGCTCAGAAAAAAATACTTTTAGAATAGGGAAGAAGTCAAAAAGAGATGAGAGTGAAGAGCAGGGTGAAAAACCCAAAGCAAAGGAAATGGAAGAGCTAGTTTTTGTCTTAGGCGATAAACTCGCTGGAGTTTTAAGAAATGGAAAGATGACAGAACTGGATCCGAAGCAAAAAAAATCTAAGATCGCTAAGAATGCAAAAGTTGTTCATATTCGCCCAGTCAAAGTGGGGATTTCATCTGAAACACATTATGAAATATTAAGTGGGCTTGAAGAAGGAGAGGCTATAGTCATAGGTTCTTATCGTGCAATCAGCAAAGAGCTTTCTCATAATAAAGTAGTTATTACGGGGGATGATGAAGTTGAAAATAAAAGAGGTTTTAAAATTAAAATTGGTGGTTCAAAAGAATAAGTAAGTATGGCTGATTTAATAAACTTAAGCAAAGTAAAGCGCCACTATGATGTGGGCGGTGAGATAGTCAGAGCCTTAGATGGCATTGATCTTATCATTAAACAAAATGAGTATATTTCTATTATGGGGCCATCAGGCTCAGGTAAATCAACCTTAATGAATATGATTGGTTGTTTAGATTCTCCATCAGAAGGAATATATGAGTTTGAAGGTGAATTAGTTCATGAAATGGATGATAATCAATTAGCATCTATTAGAAATAGAAAAATTGGGTTTGTTTTTCAAACTTTCAACCTTTTACCAAAAGCCACAGCTCTTAGGAATGTTGAAGTTCCTTTAATTTATGCAAATATGGCTAGAAGTAATCGAATTAATAAAGCTGAAAAAGCACTTATCTCCGTGGGTTTAAAAGAAAGAATGCATCACAAGCCTAATGAGCTATCAGGTGGTCAACGGCAACGAGTTGCAATTGCTAGAGCGCTTGTTAATGACCCCTCGATTATATTAGCGGATGAGCCAACTGGAAATTTAGATTCTAAAAGTGGTGTTGAGATCATGAAAATTCTAGACTCGCTACATAATTCAGGAAATACAATAATATTAGTAACTCACGAAGAGTATATTGCAGATCATGCTGATCGAACCATCCATTTATTTGATGGTAAGATCAAAGAAGATAGAAAAACTAATAAAGTAAAAAGCATCGCCTCATGATTGGTTTATTTTGGGAAAATTTTAGAATTTCATTAGGCTCAATTTTTGCTAACAAAACACGTTCTATTCTAACGGCATTAGGTATTGTTATTGGTGTTTTATCAGTCACATTGATGGGAACTCTCATTTCAGGTTTAGATAGAACTTTTGAAAAAAGCATGGCAGGTTTTAGGAGTGATGTTCTTCTTGTTAGTCGTATGGAATGGTTTAGTGGTGATACTGATTGGTGGGAAATGAGGAATCGTCCACGTATTCAAGAAGATTACGGAAAAAAACTATTGGCACGCTCTCAATTTGTAGAAGCGGTCGCTCCTGTATCTGAAAGAGGCGGGAGTATTATTCGAGATGATCGCAGAATTGATTCTCGATTTTTTGGAACATCAACATCATATCTAGCTACTAATGCTTCTACAGAAATCGAGAAAGGACGTTTTTTTACTGATGGTGAGAATCGTTCTGGTTCAAGAGTCTTAGTGATTGGTGGCGATGTGGCAGATGCATTATTTCCCAACGAAGATCCTTTAGATAAATATGTTAAAATAGGAAATTATAAATTTAGAGTAATTGGCATTTTAAAAAAAATGGGGAAATTCATGGGCTTGTTTAGTATGGATAATCAAGCGACAATGCCCATTGGTACTTACAAGCGTCTTTATGCTCGTCGAGGTTGGATGACTCTTCGTGTTAAGCTTAATACGGAGGATGTAGAGACAGCTAAAGGAGATGTTAGAGGAGTTATTCGCAATCTCAGGAGATTAAAACCTGCCGAAAAAGATAATTTTGGGATTAATCAGTCTTCAACTTTAGAAGCGCAATATAATGCTATTAAATTCGCAATTGGAGGTACTGGACTTTTTATTACGGCTTTATCTTTGATCGTAGGTGGGATTGGAATAATGAATATAATGTTCGTTTCTGTTAAAGAGAGAACTCGAGAAATTGGTATTCGGAAAGCTTTAGGAGCCACAAGAAATATGATTTTAGGGCAATTTCTGATGGAAGCAGTTATGATTTGTTTAATCGCGGGTCTTGTTGGAATGGGCATTGCTTATGGGCTAAGTATTGTCATAAATAATTTTTTCCCTTCATCAATGCCAATTGGACTTGCTATTGGAGCTATTCTGTTAAGTTTGATTATTGGCGTGATCTCTGGCCTGGTTCCTTCTTATCGCGCGGCTCGTTTAGATCCTATTGATGCTTTGAGGTATGAATAATGGCCCAGTTTTCTCAAATAAAGAGTACCATAAGGGAAAGTTTTCGAATGGCGATTGAATCGATTAGGCAAAATAAACTTCGTTCTATTTTGACACTACTTGGAATAAGCATTGGTGTATTTTCTGTTATTGGTGTTATGACGGCTATTCGAACATTAGAATCATCGGTTAGTTCTCAATTAGATATTCTTGGGACGAATACCTTTACTATAAATAAATCACCAGTAATACGAATTCATGGCCCAGGAGGCGATAAAAAAATTCGTAAGCGAAAGAATATTACTTATGCTCATTATGAAGAAATGAAAAAAAGGGCGGTCTTACCATTGAGAGTTAGTGTTATTGATGAAACAGGAGAAAGGAATATTAGATACAAAGATAAAACCTTAAAAAAATCAGCTCAGGTAAACGGAGGTGATGAGTCGGCATTACGATCATTGAACACATATCTTGCTGATGGAAGAAACTTTACGCCAGACGATATAAGGTTTGCTCGAAACGTAACTATTCTTGGACCAGATGTTGTTGATATACTATTTCCTTTTGAAGATCCAATTAGAAAAGTAGTTAAAATCAAAGGAATAGATTATACCGTTATTGGGGTTACTGAACGTAAAGGGCAGGCTTTTGGTCAAAGTCAGGACTACTTTGTGATTATACCGATTTCATTGTATACTCAAAGATTTTCTAATAAACGGACTTCTTTAAGAATTACTTTTGAATCAAAGTCAGCAGAATTATATGATAAAACTATGGATGAAGCCATAGGTCTTATGCGTGTAGTGCGACAAGTACCCGTTGGAGAAGAAAACGATTTCGAAGTTATTTCAAACGAAGAACTTATGAATACATTTGCAGGGTTCACTGGTGGCATAAAGCTTTTTGCAGGTTCGGTCAGCGTGATTGCACTCCTTGTGGCGGGAATTGGTATTATGAATATTATGCTAGTATCGGTAACTGAAAGAATTAAGGAAATAGGCATTAGAAAAGCAATTGGGGCCACCAAAAGAGATATTCTTACTCAATTTTTAATGGAAGCGATATTCTTGAGTCAGTTTGGTGGAGTTGTGGGTGTTATTTTAGGGATTGCCGGTGGAAATTTGGTGGCTATTTTACTTAAGGTACCTGCCGTTATACCAATGGACTGGGCATTCTACGGTATGGCCGTTTGCTCGTTAATCGGAATTGGTTTCGGAATATATCCAGCTTATCGAGCCGCAAATTTAGACCCAATTGAATCCTTAAGATTTGAGTAGCCTTATTTCTTTACCTGCTTGTAGCAGCAGGTAGTTTCAGTTAAATTTCGTATATATTTTTTATTTAATTATTTTATGTTTGAAGTTGGGAATAGAAATGAAGCGCTTGGTTTGATTTATTCATCCTTCGCATCTCTACCACTAATTGAATTGGTTGGCGAATAATGTTAAAAGCAATTGGAGTAATTCCCGCTCGATTAAATTCAACAAGGTTTCCCAAAAAAATACTCCATTTGATTGAAGGGAAGCCGATGGTAGTTCATGTTTATGAACGTGCCAAAAAAGCTAAATTTCTAGAGGATGTAATTATAGCAATTGATTCAAAAGAAACAGATTTAGCGCTTAAACCTTTTAATGTTAAAACAGTTATGACTTCAGATAAACATATTTCTGGGACAGATCGAATTCAAGAAGTTGTAAAGGATATGGAAGTGGATGTTGTTGTAAATATTCAAGGTGATGAGCCCACAATTTCGCCATTTATTATTGATGAATTAGTTTCTCAATTTTCAGATAATTCAATTAAGTTAGCAACAGTTGCGGGAGAAAATATGGATTTAAATAAGTTAAGTGATGCTAATACAGTAAAAGTTCTCCTAGATAGCAATGGATTTGCACTAAATTTCCGGCGTGACATAGTTGAATCAAAGTCTGGAGGATATTATCAACATATGGGTATCTATGCTTACAGAAAAATAATTTTAGAAAAATTTGTCAACTTTGAACCTTCTGAAAATGAAAAAGCTTTGAGTCTAGAGCAGTATAGAGCTCTAGATAATGGAATACCTATTAAAGTAATTCTTACAGAAAAAATATATAAAGGTATAGATACAATGGAAGACTTAAAACAGCTTAAGGCAATTTAAATGGCGAAAATTCCAGTAAAATATATTTTTGTTTTAGGTGGAGTGATTTCTGGCTTAGGGAAAGGAATTGCAGCTGCTTCTATTGGTTATTTATTAAAGAGTGCTGGACTTCGTGTTACCATACTAAAACTTGACCCATATTTAAATGTTGACCCAGGTACCATGAACCCCTATCAGCATGGAGAAGTTTTTGTATTGGATGATGGGTCTGAAACTGATTTAGATCTTGGTCATTATGAACGTTTTATTGATATAGATATGAGCAAAAGCAACAATGCTACTTCTGGTCAAGTATATAGTACAGTTTTAGACCGTGAAAGAAGAGGTGATTACCTTGGTGCTACAATTCAAGTTATACCTCATATTACCGATGAAATTATTGCGCGAATAAAAGCAGTTAATAAACCTAAAAAATATGATGTAGTTATATGTGAGGTTGGAGGTACGGTTGGAGATATTGAATCGCAACCCTTTATGGAAGCAATTCGACAATTATCTTTAGAAGTTGGATATCATAATCATACGATTATGCATGTTACCTTGGTCCCTTATATTTTAGCGAGTGAGGAATTAAAGACTAAACCAACGCAGCACTCTGTTATGAAACTTCGTGAGATTGGTCTTTCTCCAGATATGATTTTAGCAAGAACAGAATATCCTTTGACGAAAGAGGTTAGGCGTAAGATAGGTCTTTTTGGGAATGTTCATCCAGAACACGTGATTGAAGGAACTGAAGTTAAAAGTATTTATGAAGTTCCATTAACCCTTTACAAACAAAGGGTTGGTGATATAATTATGGAAAGACTTCAATTACAGGGGAAAGTAGATGTTTCTTATCTTGAAACATTTATAAAAAAATTTACAAAACCAAAGCATGAAGTTAATATTGCAATGTGTGGAAAATATACAGAGTTACCAGATGCTTATAAAAGTGTTCTTGAGGCTTTTATTCATGCTGGTGTAGAAAACGATGCAAGGGTAAAAATTAATTGGGTAGCAACTGAAAAATTAAAAACAGACAAAGAGGCTGAACATATTTTTAAAAACATTGATGGAATCCTCCTCTTGCCAGGTTTTGGTAAGCGTGGTTCAGAGGGAAAAATTCTTTGTTGTAAATTTGCTCGTGAAAATAAAATCCCATTTTTAGGTATTTGCCTTGGACTACAAAGTGCTGTGATTGAGTTCGCTCGGAATGTTTGCGGTTTAAAAGATGCTAATAGTACAGAATTTAATAAAAAGACAAAATATCCAGTTATAGATCTAATGGAATCTCAGCGTGCTATCAAATTAAAAGGCGGAACAATGAGACTTGGCGCCTATGATTGTGAGCTAGAAGTTGGAACAAAAGCTTATGCTGCTTATGGAAAGAAGAAAATATCAGAACGTCATCGTCATCGCTGGGAAGTAAATAATCGATATAGGGATCGTCTGGAAAAAAATGGATTAAAAATATCAGGGATTAATTCAGAACTTAATTTAGTAGAGATTATAGAAATAGAAGATCATCCATGGTATGTTGCCGGTCAGTTTCACCCTGAATTAAAAAGTAGGGTGAGTAAAGCTCATCCACTTTTTTATCAATTTATAAAAGCATCAGTTAAATATTTGAATGGTAAATCATAATGACTAAGCAGGTATTAGTACAGAAAATTAAATATGGTGATGGCGGATTGCCTCTTATTGGAGGACCTTGCGTTATTGAATCTCGTGATCATAGTCTAAGAATGGCTCACTCAATTTTAGCCATAACTGAATCACTTGGAATTCCTTTTATTTTTAAAAGTTCATTTGATAAAGCTAATAGATCAGCCTCTGGATCGTTTCGTGGACCAGCAATCGATGAAGGTTTGAAGATACTTTCTGATATTAAATCTGAATTAGGAATACCTGTTTTGACAGATGTTCATCTACCAGATCAATGTGAAGTTGTAAGTGAAGTTGTTGATGTTTTACAGATTCCAGCTTTTCTTTGCCGCCAAACAGATTTACTTTTAGCTGCTGGTAAAACAGGGAAAGTAGTCAATATTAAAAAAGGTCAATTTTTGGCACCAGCTAAAATGAAACATGCGGCAGATAAAGTGGTAAAAACTGGAAATGATAATATTCTACTTACTGAAAGAGGTTCATCCTTTGGATACGGATTGGTAACTGATATGACATCTATTCCAATTATGCAGGAAACAGGTTATCCAGTAGTTTTTGATGCTACGCATTCTGCACAAGTACCTGGAGGAGAAGCTATAACAGGTGGTAAAAGAGAAATGATTCCAATTCTTGCTAAAGCCGCTGTAGCCGCGGGTTGTGATGGATTATTTATGGAAATACACGATAATCCATCAGAAGCAAAATCTGACGCAGCAACTCAATGGCCTTTAGAAAAACTTCAACCATTACTAGAAAAATTAATAAAAATTCATGAAGCAGTTAAATCATGAATCCTGATTTAAATAAAGTTAAAATGGTTATTTCAGATGTTGATGGTGTCTGGACGGATGGTTCAATATATAAAGGAAATGATGGTGTTGAATTAAAACGTTTTTCAGTAAATGATGGCGCTGGAGTAGCAATTTTACGTTCCGCTGAATTGAAATTAGCTTTGATATCTGGACGTTATTCTGAAGCTACAGCCGAAAGAGCAAAAGAGCTTAAAATTGATGATTTATATAATGGGACTCTAAATAAAATACCACCTTACGAAGAATTAAAATCTAAATATAACTTGCAAGATAATGAGATAGCTTACATAGGAGATGATATAATTGATATTCCTGTAATGGATTTAGTTGGTGTTCCAATTGCTACAGATAATGCATCAAAAGAATGTAAATCAGCGGCTGTTTATATAACTCAAAAATCTGGTGGGTATGGTGCTTTTCGAGAAGCAGTTGAATGGATTTTATTGAAGCAAAACAGGTTAGAGAGTGTTCTTTTAAAACTAAGAGAGGAAGTTAAGGACTTATAATGAAAATGATCCTTTTTCTTCTAGTATTCACTATAAGTTGTGAAGAAGTTGAAATGAAAAAATCAGGTCAATCAAGATTAGGAATGCCTGATGCTGAGAGTTGGGATGCAATAATTACACTTACTAATGAAGGTGCTAAAAGAGCCGTCATTAGAGCTGGCCATTTAGAAAAATATAATGAGAAAAAATATATACTATTAAATGAGAATGTGGATGCAGATTTTTTTAATTCAGAAGAGATTTATACGACAAATTTAAAATCAAAAATTGCTGAAATTGAAGAAGAACGTGATTATCTAATTGCTATAGGCGATGTGGTTGTTCTTTCTGATAGTGGGATTACACTATTTACGGATACTTTATCATGGGATAATGTGAAAGAAAGAATTTTTACTGATAGTCGAGTAAAATTTATAACAGAGAAAAATGACACTCTTTATGGAGTTGGTTTTGAATCAGATGTTGAATTAAATAATTGGAAAATATTGCAGCCGACTGGGGTTTTTCATGAGGAAGAAAATGGAAAATAGTCATCACCAATTAAGAGCGGAAGGTCTACATAAGCGATACGGTAAAAGATGGGTTGTTAGGGATGTTGATCTAAAAGTCAACAAAGGTGAAATTGTAGGGTTATTAGGTCCAAATGGTGCAGGTAAAACCACTAGTTTCTATATGATAACTGGGATGATAAAGCCAACCAAGGGTAAAATTTATCTAGATGATAAAAATATTACAGATCGAGCAATGTACCAAAGAAGTCGTTCTGGAATAGGTTATTTATCACAAGAACCTTCAATCTTTGGAAAGCTAACGGTTGAAGATAATTTGCGCCTTGTATTGGAAATGACTGATTTGTCGAAAAAGGCTCAAGCCGAAAAAGTAGAAAAACTTTTAGATGATTTATCTATTCAACATATTAGAAAAAATAAAGGAAATAATTTATCTGGGGGAGAGCGAAGACGTGTAGAAATAAGTCGGACTTTAGCAATAGATCCAGATTTTATTTTATTGGATGAACCGTTTGCAGGCGTAGATCCAATAGCAGTGGAAGATATTCAGTCTATTATATTTTCATTAAAAGAGCGGAACATTGGAGTCCTTATTACAGATCATAATGTTAGAGAAACATTATCGATAACAGATCGTTCATATTTATTGTTTGATGGTAAAATATTAAAATCTGGTACATCAGAATTTTTAGCGAATGATGAAGAAGCAAAAAGGCTTTATCTTGGGGAAAAGTTTACGCTCTGATGGCAATACTAAATCAAAAGCAATCTCAACGTCAATCTTTTTCACCTCAACAGGTTATTCAAGCGAGTATTCTACAATTAAATATATCTGCGCTTGAGGATAAAATAATAGAAGAGATAGAAAGCAATCCAATATTAGAACAATCTATAGCAAATGAAGATGAAGAATCTGTAGTTGAGCAAGAAGGACTTGACTTCGAAGAAGACCCCGATGAATATGAGCCAGCTAATATTTATGATAATCATAAATCTGAGCATCATGATATTCCAGTAGCGGATCAAATTGATTTTGTTGAAGGGTTGGTTGGACAGCTAATCGGATTAAATTTAAAAAGATGGGAACAGTTGATAGCTGAAGAAATTTTATGGAACTTAGATCAAAATGGATATTTAGCAGTAGAACCAATTTTAATAGCAGACCGGTTTAATCAATCAGAAACTTCAATATTAAATATTCTTAAAAAAGTTCAACAGTTAGACCCACCTGGAATTGCAGCCAGAAATCTTCAAGATTGCTTAATGATACAATTGATAGGTAGAGAGGAAACGATTGCTTATCAGATTATTTCTGATCATTTTGATGATTTTGCTAATCATCGTTATGATAAAATTCAAAAAACTTTAGATATAGAAAAAAATATTTTAAGTAAAATTATTAATGAACTTAAGTCTCTTAATCCTAAGCCTGGGCAAGGTAAAGGATCAACTAGGACTGAAGTTTTAACACCTGACCTTTTAGTTGTTAAAAGAGATTCAGTTTGGAAAGTAATTGTGAATGATTCTTGGATTCCAGAAATAAATTTAAATAATAAGTATGTAGATATGCTGGAGCAAAAAGATATCTCAATAGAAACTCAAAAATATTTAAAAGAAAAATTTGACTCAGCTTCATGGTTTCTTCAGGCAATACAACAACGACGTCATACTTTAACTATAGTGATGGAATCTATAATAAATAGGCAACCAGATTTTTTCAAAGGTAAAGTTTCATCTTTGATACCAATGAAGCTTCAAGATATTGCTGATGAAATTGGGATGGATATATCAACGATAAGTCGATCGACTAGAGGAAAATATGTTGATACACCTTATGGTATTTATGAACTAAAATCTTTTTTTACAGAAGGTTATACATTAGACAATGGAGAAGCAGTTAGTACAAATGCGATTAAAAATTTACTTAAAGAATTAATAGATGAAGAGAGTAAAGAAACTCCGTTTACGGATATAGATTTAGCTGATAGACTAAAAATCGAAGGTTTTCCAGTTGCAAGGAGAACAGTCGCAAAATATAGAGAACAATTACAATTCCCGGTCGCTAGGTTACGAAGGGAATTTAATCATTAAAGAAAAGGGTTAAAATGCAATACAAACGAATTATAGTGGGAGACCAAGAAATAAAAGTTCCATCTTTATCCTTAGGAGGCTTACCCATTGCAGGGTTAGCATTACTTCTTTGGCTTTTGAGTGGGGTTTATGTTGTTGGTCCAGATGAAGTTGGTGTAGTCCAAACATTTGGAAAATATTCAAGAGCTGCTCAGTCGGGATTGAATTATCATTTTCCATATCCTATAGAGAAAGTATCCACGCCAAAAGTGACAGAAGTTAAGCGTGTTGAAATTGGTTTTAGAACAGTAGGTAAAAACCAATATCAAACGGTCCAAAGAGAAAGTCTGATGTTAACGGGTGATGAAAATATTGTAGATGCTGAAATGATTGTACAATATCGAATAAAAGATCCAGAAGCATATACATTTAATTTTAAAAATCCGGAACTTACAGTTAGACAAGCCTCGGAAGCTTCTCTTCGAACTGTTATTGGTCGTCACAATATTGATGAAGCATTAACTTCTGGGAAGTTCATGATTCAAGAGGAAGCAAAAGAGATAATTCAAATTATCTTAGATAAATATGAAACAGGAATTTTAGTCGTTGCTGTTCAACTTCAGGATGTAGGTCCACCCCAGCAAGTTGTCGCCGCATTTAAGGATGTTGCCTCTGCAAAGGAAGATAAAAACCGTATGATTAACCAAGCGGAAGGTTATCGAAATGATGTAATACCTAAAGCTAGAGGTGAAGGACAAGCTATGATTAGAGAAGCTGAAGGCTATAAGCAAGCTCGTATTGCTAGAGCAGAAGGAGATGCCTTTAAATTCAACGCTGTATTAAAAGAGTATAGAAAAGCTAAGGGTGTTACTGAAACGCGAATGTACTTAGAAACAGTTGAGGAGATTTTACCAGGTAAAGAAAAGATTATTGTCCCAGATGGTGAAGGTGGAGGGAACTTAATTAATCTATTAAACCTTAAATCTCAGGGGAATAAATAATCATGAAAAAAATTATATCAATCTTAGTAGCTGTTTTAATATTACTTGGTTTTAGTTCTGTATTTATTGTTGATGAAAGAGAACAAGTAGTTATTCTTCAATTTGGTAAGCCAGTTAGAAATATTACTGAACCAGGTTTAAATATAAAGGTACCTTTTCCTTTTCAAGAAAAAATTGTTTTTGATAATCGATTATTGGAATATGACTCACCTCCCGCGGAAATTCTGAGTAAAGATAAAAAAACACTTATTGTAGATAATTATGTAAGGTGGAAAATTGTAGCGCCATTACAGTTTCTTAAGACTGTTCAAGCAATTCCTACAGCTCTTAGTCGAATGGATGATATTGTTTATTCTGAATTAAGGAGAGAGCTTGGAACTCATGATATGGTTGAAATTATTACAGATAATAGAGAAGAAATTATGGAGGTTGTTACACGGGCAAGTAATAAGGCAACAAACAACTATGGAATTGAAGTAGTTGATGTCAGAATACGTCGAGTTGACCTTCCTAATGAGAATGAGGAGTCAATTTATGCTCGTATGGATGCTGAGAGAAAGCGACAAGCAAATAAGTTTAGATCTGAAGGAGAGGAAGAAGCTCAAAAAATTAGAGCTTCTACCGAAAAAGATAAAACTATTCTCTTAGCAGATGCATATAAACAATCTGAGCGTATACGAGGTGAAGGAGATGCTAAAGCTGTAGAAATATATGCGAAATCATATTCTGCTGATCCGAAATTCTATGAATTTGTACGTACACTTGATACTTATAAAAAGATAGTTGATGATAACACCACATTAGTTTTACCATCAAATTCACGTCTTTTTAAATTATTATTGGAAAAATAAATGGATTACAAAATTAAGTCTACAACTATTTTAGGTGTTAGAAGAAAAAATCAAATTGCTTTAGGCGGAGATGGTCAAGTAACCTTTGGAGATATGGCTTTTAAACAGAAAGCAGTAAAAGTAAGAAAGTTTGATACCGAGAAAGGTATTATCCTAGGTGGATTTGCTGGTGCTGCGGCTGATGCTTTGACTTTGTTTGAGAAGTTTGAATCAAAGCTAGAAGAATATGAAGGTGACCTTACTCGTGCTGTTGTAGAGTTAGCAAAAGATTGGAGGATGGATAAAAATCTACGCAATTTAGAAGCGTTATTGGCATTAATGGATAAAAAAAATGCTTTTATTGTTTCGGGCGATGGTAATGTAATTCAACCGGATGGGCCTATTGTAGCTATTGGGTCTGGGGGTGGATTTGCTCAGGCAGCAGCTACTGCATATTTAAAGAGTTCAAGTTATCCAGCAAAAAAAGTTGTTGAAGAAGGTCTAAAAATTGCCGCAGATCTATGTATTTACACGAATGATTCAATTACAGTGTTAGAATGTAAATGAGTAGCTTAACGCCAAAAGAGATTGTTTCTGAATTAGATAGATATATTGTTGCTCAGGATTCAGCGAAACGAGCAGTAGCGATTGCTTTACGCAATCGATGGCGTCGTCAAAAAGTGGTTGGTGAGATGAAGAATGAGATAGTACCCAATAATATTATTCTTATTGGACCAACCGGAGTTGGGAAGACTGAAATATCAAGAAGGCTTGCTAAACTTGCAAAAGCACCTTTTGTTAAAGTAGAAGCTAGTAAGTTTACAGAAGTAGGTTATGTTGGTCGAGATGTAGAATCAATAGTTCGAGATCTTACTGATATATCAATGTCTATAGTAAAACGTGAAAAGCAAAAAGAAGTCAAAGCACTAGCTGAAACATTAGCTGAAGAAAAGATTGTTAATCTATTATTTCCGAATGATAGTAATCACAAGCCAACACAAGCCGAAGAGTTACGTCATAAAAAAACAAGAGAACGACTCAGGAAAAAACTAAGGAATGGTGACTTTGAAGATAGACAGGTTGAGATTGATATAAATGAAGAATCTAGCCCAATGATGCAAGTTGTAGGACCTTTAGGTAGTGATGATATTAGCATGAATATTAAAGAAATGCTTTCCAATGTGATCCCTAGTCAAAAAAAGCGTCGAAAAATGTTTATATCAGAAGCGCGTGATATATTGATTGATATGGAAGCTGACAGTTTAATGGATCAAGATGATTTGATTCGAATTGCTAAATCTAGAGTAGAGAATAATGGGATTGTTTTTTTAGATGAAATTGATAAAATAGTAGATCAAGGTAGTGGAGGATCTGGACCAGATGTAAGCCGGGAAGGTGTTCAACGAGACTTACTGCCGATTGTTGAAGGCAGTCGTGTTCCTACAAAGTATGGAATAGTTAAAACAGATCACATTCTTTTCATAGCTGCAGGGGCATTCCATGTCTCTTCACCTTCAGATATGATTCCTGAGCTACAGGGTCGTTTCCCAATTCGTGTTGAAATGGAAAAACTCACAGTAAATGATTTTGTTAAAATTTTGCGACACCCTGAATCATCCTTAATAAAACAATATATGGCTTTACTAAAAGCAGAGAAGGTCACTTTAAAGTTTGATTCTGATGCGATTCGTAGTATTGCAAAAATTGCAGCAGAAGTAAATATAAAAATGGAAAATATAGGTGCTCGTCGACTACACACAGTGATGACTACCCTGTTAGATGAATATATGTTTAATGAGTCAACTGGACGTAAAAAAACAATAACAATTACTAAAAAATTAGTAGATAAAAAGCTAAATAATATTGTAGCAGATCAAGATTTAAGTAAGTATATATTATAAGGAATAGAATGAAGCGTGATTTTTTACATATTACAGATTTTGAATCAAGCGAGATCCTTGATACTCTAGATTTAGCAAAGGAGATTAAGGCTAAGCTAAAAAAGAATGAAGATTACAAACCTTTTAAGGATCAAACTTTAGCTATGATATTTGCTAAGCCTTCTGCTCGTACTCGAGTTTCATTTGAAACTGGTTTTTTTCGATTAGGTGGTCATGCTTTATATTTAGGACCTGATGATATTGGTATAGGAAAAAGAGAAGCGGTTAAAGATATAAGTCGTGTTTTAAGTGGTTATAATGATATGATTATGGCTCGATTATTTGACCATAAACATATGCTTGAGTTGGCGAATTTTGCATCTGTTCCTGTTATTAATGGCTTAACAGATTATAATCATCCATGTCAAATTATGGCAGATATCCTGACAATATATGAGCATAGAGGAAACCTTAATAATTTAAAAATCGCCTACGTGGGTGATGGCAACAATATTGTGCATTCTTGGCTTTTATTAGCCACCCGATTACCATTCCATTTTACATGTGTATGTCCTGAAGGTTTTGAGCCAGATAAAAAACTGTTAAACCTAGTAAAAGAGACGAATATTTCTACTATTGAAATATCACACGATCCAAAGAAAGGTGTTTCTGAAGCTGATGTTATTTATACAGATGTATGGGCATCCATGGGACAGAAAGAAGAAGCACTTGAAAGAGAAAATATTTTTAAAGATTTCCAAGTGAATTCAGAAATGATAAATTCAACGGGTAAGAAAACTTTATTTATGCATTGTCTACCAGCTGAAAGAGGACGTGAAGTAACTGATAATATTATGGAATCTTCAACTTCTATCGTTTTTGATCAGGCTGAAAATAGGATGCATGCACAAAATGCCATTATGGTGAAAATTGCGAAACATGTGTAACTTTTTTAATTATTATTATGATAGATCCTGAATTAAAACTTATTGCTAGTCAAATTCTTCGAGAAGAAGGACAAGAATTAATTAATGCAGCTGACCGTATTTCTGAAAATGTTGTCCAGGCAAGTACAATAATTAGTGAACATCCAGGTAAAGTAATACTATGTGGTATGGGAAAATCAGGTCTAATAGCTCAAAAGATTGCAGCTACTTTATGTAGTATTGGAAATGAGGCTGTTTTTTTACATGCTGCTGAAGCTGTTCACGGCGATCTAGGTATCTATGCACCCGGAGATCCTACAATTTTAGTTTCTAAAAGTGGTGCAACAGAAGAGATGGTTAGATTAATACCTATTTTAAAAGACTTTAGGTCCCCTTTAATAGGTATTTTAGGAAATATGAAATCTCCTTTAGTTAGTAAAATGGATGTAGTTTTGGATGCCTCAGTTACAAAGGAGGCAGATCCATTAGGAATTGTACCTACCTCGAGTACTACATTGACGCTTGCTATTGGAGATAGTATATCAGCTGTGCTTATGACTCAACGAGGATTTAAATATGATGACTTTGCCAAATTACATCCAGCTGGTAATTTAGGTAGAAAATTAAGACTAATAGTTAAAGATGTTATGCAATCAATTGAGAATGTTGCTATAGTTAGGAAAGAAGATAATCTAAGAAAAGTTGTAATTGATATGACAGAAAAGCCTCAAGGAGCAGCCTTGGTTGTAGATGAGAATATTCAATTATTAGGTATTATAACTGATGGCGATTTGCGAAGATGTTTAGCTGAAAATAAAGATATTGATAAAATCACAGTTCTTGATTTAATGAATGCTAACCCTATTTCAATAAATATGGGAGCTCCATTAAAAGATGCAGTAACATTAATGGAAGATCGTAATTCTCAAATCTCTGTATTACCTGTTGTTAAAAATGAGGCGAAAAGTTGCGCTGGTCTTATCCGAATTCATGATATCTATCAAACAAATCTTTTCTAAATTATTTATATGATTCCCATCTTATTTGATAGGTCCTGTATGATACATCATCGCCTTCAGATAAAGGAATAATTAATTTAAATTTAATTGTTGCTCCTGGCTCGATTGCTGTATCTGATTGGATTCCTGTATAATATTTTTTATTTCCACCTGATATAAAAATAGAATCTTGAATAACTAGTTCAGTGGTAGGAGACCATAACTTAGCAATTATACGGACAAAGTCTGCTCTTTTAGATCCAATATTTTTTATTGAACCAGTAATCTCTTCTCTATCTGGATAAGCATTAACAAAAGGCTCATTAACCATTTTAACTTTTGCAACTGGAGAGATATCTTCTGTTATGTTTATTACTCTGTCTCGTTCAATCGCTAATTGTCCAATAGATGTTTGAATAATAATACCCAAACCATCTTCGCTTATAATTTCGCCATTTATAATCGTACCATTTTGAAGTTCAATCCTATGGCGTAGTTGTGGAATTTTAATTAAATTTAGCAACTCTTCATCTAGTGTAGGCATTGAACCTTTTCCTTGTTCATAAATTGAAATCACTTGTTTTAATGAATCCATTTGTTTGTTCAAAAGATCAATGCTTGATTTCAATTCGAAAAAAGGCTCCCCTAATTCTAACTTATCAGCTTCTTCCTTTATTTTTCTAATTTCTGGTAATAGTTCCTTATTTGAAGAAGTATCTTCTATAGCTTGAAGCTTTATTTTTTGTGATAATGCTAAAGAATCAGTTTGTTGAGAAAAAAGTTCACTAATTAAAAAAAATATGAGAAGAGGTTTATTCATTTATTATAGATGCTTTCTGATGAGCCTCAAATATTCTACGGCGAATTTCTTGTTCATAATTATCATATTGACCTAGTTTTTTTATAGTTTCAATTACAGGTTGGTGCAACTTATACTGATTATAATCTGATAAAATAGGTATAATTGAGGGAATAACTGTCTCATCACTTACATCAGCTAACTTTTCAATAGCTTTGATACGAATTTCTAATGGGTAATCATCATTGATAGCCACTTCTTTAACAGCTCGTCGTATTTCAGGATCGTCAAATTCGCCTAAGGCTTCAAGTAAAGTATTTAGCAAATTATAGTACTCATCTTTACCTGAGCGATAGGTTTTTAGTAGTGCGAGTACAAGGTTCTCTTCTTTTACACCTTTCATGGTGTTAAGAGCAAATTCTCGAACTTCAAGGTTTGTTTCAGGGTCATTAAGTAATTCTGCAAAAGCATCTGCTACTTGTGTCGGGTCTTTCTTCCCCAGGATTTCTAATGCTCGGTTACGTATACCTAGGTTAACATTTTGATCTCTAGCTATTACAGTTAAAATCGGTACGACTTGATCTGTACCAAGAGCGCCTAAGGTTTCGGTAAGAAGTAGTTCAGTTCGATTAAAATTATTTTTACTTACTTGATATAAATCTAATAAGCCTAGGACTTGATCTTTGGTCCTAACGCGATTAAGGTTTTGAATTAAAGCTATTTGAAGAGTATTTGTTTTTTCTTCAACATTATTCATGGCATTTACCATGGCGTCAGCAGCTCTTGGATCATCTTTAAACTCAGCTAATAATTCAATAGATGCTATCATAAAAGAGACATCTAAAGCAGAAGCGTCACCTACAGTTTCAGATAAAGCATTAAGAGCTGTTGGATGCTGAGTCTCTGCTAGAGCTTGCCCTGAGGCCATTCTAACGTCAAAAGGTTGATTTGTATCATTGTAAATAGCAATCATTTCCTCTAAGGCTTGAAGTCTTCCTTCACTAAAAGCAACGCTTAAGTTTTCAATTAATTCATAAGAAATATCTTCATTCTGATCTCTTTTACTTGGAAAAAACTTTTTTATAGAAGAGCACCCTTCTATAAAAAATAACGATGAAAAAAGTAGAATGATAATTTTATGCTTTTTCATATTCTTCCCAAAAATATAACTTTAAATTTTGACCATCAAATTTAGCATAAGAAAAAAAGCTTAACCAATCACCAAGAATCAACAATTTACCATTATCAAGATTTAATTCTTTGGCTTGATGATAGTGGCCTGAAATAAAATAATCATAGCCAGTGTTCAATTTTTTATTTGCATGAATTGATAATTCATCAGAGATTTTTTTATTATACTCATCACTATGTTGATAATTTTCACCTTGTTTTGATATCCAACGCGCGAACGCATAACCGATACGTGGGTGAACCCATCGATAAGATGATATAAATAATCTAGAGCGAATAAACTTACGTAATAAACGATATCCTCGATCCCAAGATAAATATCCATCTCCGTGAGTAACAAAAAATCTTTTTCCATTAATCATAAATTCAGTATCTGAAAAATAGGTTTTATCAAACAACATTTCAGTTATGAAGTCTCCAACCCAATAGTCATGATTACCTAATACATAATGTACTTTTATTCCAGCTTCTCTAATCTTTAAAATTTCATAATAGAAGGGAACAAATACTTTTGGTATTACATCTTTGTATTCAAAATAAAAATCAAATAAATCACCATTAATGACAAGTGTACCACCATTTTCCTTTATATATCGAAGGAATCTAAATAGAATATCTTGACGTTTGGCTTCTTCATCTGATCTTTCAAGCATCAAATGGATGTCTGAAATAAAATAGACAGGTAAATCCATAGTGTGTAAAGTAATAGTTCCCGACTGGAGAATCAATCGTGAAACTTGAAAAGTTATTAATATTTTTTTTTAGATTTTTTTACTCTTTATGGTAAAATTAAAGGAACTATTTATTTAAGTTCTATGTTATAGAATCATGAAAAATATTATAATAACTACTCTTTTCTGTTTTACAACTTTACTTAATGCACAATCATTTGGTCAAAATAAAGTGCAATATAGAGATTTTGACTGGAAATTTATATCATCGCCAAATTTTGATGTTTATTATTATGGAGATGAAGTTGAATTAGCTAATTTTACAATGGAAGCTGCAAATAAAGCTTATGAGCAAATTGGAAAGCATCTTCGATGGAATCTTAAAAAAAGAGTATCCATTATTGTCTACCATTCACATAATGAATTTCAACAAACTAATGTAGTTGGTGTTTATATGCAGGAGGGTATTGGAGGAGTTACCGAACTATTTAAGAATCGTGTTGTGATACCATTTGAAGGAGATTATAAGGCTTTTCGTCATGTAATACATCACGAGTTGGTTCATGCGATGATTAATGACCTTATCTATGGTGGCAGAATGCAAAATGTTGTCTCTAACCGAATACAATTAGTTCTCCCTCTTTGGGTAAATGAAGGATTATCAGAATATCTATCTTCAAATTGGGATACTGAAGCTGATATGATTATTCGTGATTTAGCTATAAATGAACGTATTCCTACGATAAGAGAACTCGAGTATTTTTTAGCATATAAAGGTGGTCAATCTGTTTGGCGCTTTATTGCCTCTAAATATGGTCGTGAAAAGATTGGAGAAATATTTCAATCAATGAAGCGTTATGGAAATGCAGAAAAAGGTTTTGAAGATGCCATAGGTATGAATTTTGAAGAATTAACAGAACAATGGCATAAGTATATAAAACAAGAATATTTTCCTGATGTAGCTGGCCGTGATGAAGTTAAAGATATTTCAAAACGACTAACAGATCATAAAAAAACAAACAATTTTTATAATGTTTCTCCAACAGTTTCACCTGATGGAAGTAAGATTGCTGTTCTTTCTGATAGATCTGGATATATGGATATTTATATTCTTGATGCAGTGACAGGTAAAAAAATTAAACGTCTTGTAAAAGGAAGTCGTTCTATAAACTTTGAAGAATTAAAATTTCTTCAGCCAGGAATCACTTGGTCGCCAGAGAGTGATAAAATTGTTATTGCAGCAAAAGCAGGAGCAACAGATGCTCTTTATCTGATTGATATAGAATCAGATAAACAAGAGAAAATAGAGTTTGAATTAGATGGCGTTTTTACAGCAGCTTGGAGTCCTAATGGAAAACAATTAGCATTTGTAGGTAATGAAGGTGGGGCAAGTGATATTTATATATATGATATATTATCGAAGAAAATTATAAATTTAACTGATGATATATATTCTGATACAGAACCCTCTTGGAGTCCTAATGGTAATAAGATTGCATTTATTTCTGACAGAGGAGAAAAATATATTAGAGTGAATACTACTGCAAAAGATATGATTGAACATAAGTATGATCAGCGAGATGTATTTACAATTGATTTAGATTCAAAAAAAATAAAACAAATCACTAATACTAATTATAATGAAAATTATCCTATTTTTTCGAATACTGAAGATAAACTCTTTTATACAGCTGATTATCAAGGTACTTGGAATTTATTCCGTTATGATTTCGAGAATGAAGAGTCAAAACCCTTAACTAATCTATTAACTGGGTTGTTTCAGTTAAGTCTTACTAAAGATGATGGATCTATGGTATTCTCAGGTTATTCTGGTCTTGGGTGGGACGTTTATAGAATAAGTAATCCTTTGAATCTAAAGCCTACGACCATTAAAGTGACAAATTATATTGCTAATCGAGAGGAAAATGATAAGGAAGATTTAGCTGATTTGAGGAAAGATACGCGGAGGGGAGCGGTTGCTAATACTTCAGATTTTTCAAACTATATTTTTGCTTGGGAATTTAAAAATTATAATAAGCAAGAGATTGAAGAAGACTTAATAACAGTGAAGTCTGATTCATCTTTTATAAGCAATGATGGTGATTATATATCTCAAGCTTATAAAACAAAGTTCAGTCTTGATATAGCACAAGGCAACCTAGGGTATAATAATGTTTTTGGTCATCAAGGGATGTTAATCTTTTATTTTAGTGATCTTATGGGTGATCATCAAATATCATTTGCAATGGAATCGCAAATATCTTTAACAAATAGTGACTATTTTCTTAATTATTCTTATTTAAAAAATCGAATAAATTATTATTTTACCTTATTTCATCAGGCTGATTTTTTCTTTGCTGGCTATGGATATAGCAATTTAGGAATGATTACAGAGCAGACAGCTCGTATGCGGCATTTTGGTATTTCAGCAATTGCTTCACTTCCTATTAATCGTTTTCATCGATTTGATGCGGGTGTAGTGATTCATAATTTAGATTATAAATTATTCCAGATTGATCCGTATTTAAATACTAATAATATTCTTCAGGATGATGGATTTATCGCAGCTAACCCAACACTTAGTTACATATATGATAATACAGTTAATGGCTATACTGGTCCAATTGATGGATTTCGTCAAAATACTACTTTTGAAATAAGTCCCGCTATGGGTAACAAAGGTATTTCTTTTCAGAAGCTCAAATTAGATTTTAGAAAATATCAAATGATAAATAGAGATTATTCATTTGCAGGAAGAATGTATTTTGGTACCAGTATGGGTAAAAACCCACAAAAATACTTTTTAGGTGGAATGCAGAATTGGTTATTAGGTACGGGAACCACTAATGGTTTAGATGATGGAGAGACCAATGAAGCACGTTGGCGCAATGTTATTTTAGATAGTCAAAATAATAGTTTACTTCAAGATATATATTTTTCAGAATTTGCTTATCCTCTTCGTGGCGCAAGATTTTCTGAACGTTTTGGAACAAATGTTTTTTTGGCTAATCTAGAGTTTCGTTTTCCACTAATTCAATATTTAGCACTTGGTTTTCCCTTGAAAATGGTTCTTGGTAATATTCGAGGCCACATTTTTATGGATATTGGTGCAGCTTGGGATGACAAAAGAGAATTTACTGATTTTGCTTACCTTCAAACTAAATATGGAGATAATTTATCTGATAAGTTTTCACCGTGGGTTCGTTCAATCGGATATGGGATTAAATTACCTATTTTTACACTTTGGCGTATTGAAGCTGCTTATGATTGGACAGAAAGTGGTTTTTCTAAACCACAGTGGTATTTGTCTATCGGTTATGACTGGTAAGGTCTCTAGACCTTTCAACTTGTTTCTCCCCTAAGTCTGACTAAAATTCCTATATAAGTATGAGCCAACTAAAATCTAAAACTGTATATTTATGTTCAGCGTGTGGTGATGACCATCCAAAATGGAATGGTCAATGTCCTTCTTGTAATGAGTGGGGAACTCTTAGCGAATATAAAGTATCTAAAAATCGCAAATCAAAATCTGATGGTCTTGCTCGAGGATCAAAAACATTGGAAGATGTCTTACAAGGCGGTGAAGTTAAACGGATTTCTTTAAAAATCAATGAAATGGATAGAGTGCTTGGTGGAGGGCTTCTCCCAGGTTCATTAATTCTTTTAGGTGGAAATCCAGGTATTGGGAAATCAACTCTAGCTCTTCAAATATTACCAGCTTTCAAAAATCCAGTTTTATATGTTTCTGCAGAAGAGAGTGAAGATCAAGTTGCTCTTCGTGCTAAAAGATTAAAAATAGATTCAAAGTCACTTCATCTTTCTTCAGAAAATAGAATAGAAGGGATATTAGATCAAGTATCCTTGGTCCAGCCTGAATTACTTGTTGTTGATTCAATTCAAACAGTCTTTAGTGATGAATTAGACTCTTTACCAGGGTCTGTTTCTCAGATTCGTGAATGTGGACAGCAATTATTGCAATTAGCAAAACAAAAAGGTGTTGCTGTTATAATTATTGGACATGTTACTAAAGAAGGCGTGATAGCAGGACCAAAAATGCTTGAGCATATGGTAGATACAGTTCTTTATTTAGAAGGGGATGATCGTCATAATCATAGAATTTTACGCTCCGTTAAAAACCGATTTGGGGCTACTAATGAGGTTGGGGTTTTTCATATGAATGAGAATGGATTAGTAGAAGTTAAAAATCCTTCTGAATTATTTTTAGCTGAACGTAGGAATGATATAACTGGGTCTACTATTTTTCCATCTTTAGAAGGAACTCGCCCTATTTTAGTTGAAGTTCAGGCCTTGGTTTCAAATGCAAATTTTGGAACTCCACAGCGAAATGTTAACGGATTTGACTTTAAAAGGTTATCCATGCTATTAGCCGTCTTAGAAAAGAGATTAGGCGTACATATGGGAACAAAGGATGTTTTTATAAACCTTGTTGGTGGATTAAAAATAGATGATCCAGCTGCAGATTTAGCTGTAATTAGTGCAGTAGCTTCAAGTAGTAGAGATAAAATAATTAAAGACTCGGTTGTTCTCATTGGTGAAGTAGGTCTTGGAGGAGAAGTCCGTTCAGTAAGTCGTTTAGAGGCCAGGATTAATGAAGCAAAATCATTAGGTTTTAAATCAGTAATAGCTCCTGAAGCAAATTTGAGACGTATGAAAGATAGAATAAAAGGTCTAGATGTAAAGGGTGTAACTAATGTGGGCGAAGTGTTTAACTATTTATTTTAATGAAATTTAATATCTCTCATAAAGATGAAGAAACCTCGGGAAGAAGAGGTCTTATAGAAACAAGTCACAGTAATATTGAGACACCAGTTTTTATGCCAATTGGGACACGAGGTGTTGTGAAAACCATAGACCCTGAAATACTTAATCAATTAGACACGAAAATAATTTTGGGGAATACATATCATTTATATATAAGACCTGGTCATGAATTAATAAAAAAAGCAGGAAGTCTTCATTCGTTCATGAATTGGGATAAATCAATTTTAACCGATAGTGGTGGGTTTCAAGTTTTTTCACTATCTAAGTTAAATAAAATTTCAGATGAAGGAGTAGAATTCAAATCTCATTTAGATGGTAGCAGTCATTTTTTTACGCCTGAAGTCTCAATGAATATTCAACGTCATTTAGGCTCGGATATAATTATGGCATTCGATGAATGCCCTTCAGGGGAAGCAGATGAAAGAGTTGTTAATTCTGCGGTGGATCGTACGACAAAATGGATTAAACAATGTAAAGACTTCCTAGCTAAAAACGATTCTCTTTACGATTGGCCTCAAACCCTTTTTCCAATTGTGCAGGGTGGTATATTTTCTCCTCTAAGAAAAAAGAGTGCAGAAGAATTAGTCCCCTTTTCAAAATGTGGTATGGCTATTGGTGGCTTGGCTGTAGGCGAAGACAAAAATAGAATGTTTGAAATAATAGAATTAATGGATTCTCTTTTACCAAAGGATCAACCTAGATATCTTATGGGGGTTGGAAGGCCAACTGATTTAGTCAAATCAGTACAATTTGGAGTAGATATGTTTGATTGCGTTCTACCAACAAGAAATGCGCGGAATGGACAATTATTTACGAGTATAGGAATAATAAACATAGGTAATAAAATTCATAAGGAAGCTTTCGATCAACTAGACCCTAATTGTGAATGTTTTACTTGTAAAAACTTTTCAAGATCATACTTACGTCACCTTTTTAATATTAAAGAAGTTTTGGGGTTGCGTTTAGCAACAATTCATAATTTGACATATTATATGGATTTGATGAAAACAATTCGTGAGAATATTAAAGCAGGTAGTTTTACTTCTTGGTCACACGCGTATTTAAACGATATGTCAGATCATAAAGGAATGTAAAATGTATAAGAAATTCCTTTTTCTAATAATAGGGTTATGTTTTGGTCAGCAGGTTAGTTTTATGAGATTTTATGCTAATGAACATGACTATTTAGCAGATGATAGACTATTATCGACAGAACGATTTAATAAACCATATATCCAAGTCTTCTATAATGATAAAAAAATTCCATTAATTAGGGAGGCAATTGATTCAGAAGGGGAAATAGTTAGTCGGGAAGTATTTAAATATAATAATAAGAATAAACTAATTAGGCGTTTCTTTTTAGATGTGGATCAAAACCCAGATAGTCTGATCCAATATGGAATTAATGAGCCATGGTCTGAAGAGTTTCGCAAAGCTCTAAATGATAAAAGTCAAGGTTACTTTATTGGACAAGAATCTAAGTTTATAATAAATAATTCTAATCAAATTAAAAAAATTACTTTTAAAAATGTTCAAGGATTTAATTATGGAGAGATTACTTTTATTTATGACCATTTAGGTTTAATAAAAGGTGAAAGTTGGAGTATGCTTCCAGAGAAAATTAAGATTAGGCAGTTTGCATATTCATTTGATATGCTGACTGGTCGTAAAGAGGTCTGGGAG
>Ga0308010_1000334_pt1 | contig 34051 bp, 24 predicted proteins | sample Neamet129_FD_202368 | JGI IMG/M metagenome (GOLD analysis project Ga0308010, IMG submission 202368) | Marine microbial communities from water near the shore, Antarctic Ocean - #129 | ecosystem: Environmental > Aquatic > Marine > Unclassified | place: Southern Ocean | collected 2014-07-24 | reverse complement strand
AAGCAACTTTATGGATTTAAACCAACATCCATTAAAATTGGTGGAATGTGGAAAAATGAAACGGCATACATCAATAATAATGACATTAAAAACATATTACCCATATCCGGAATTGTAACGGGTCGAAATAACGCTGAAATGGAATTAGGCTTCCAAATACTTGGTTGGAATTTACCAGAGCCACGTGTTGCGGTATCTGACAATCCAAAATTGGATAAACCCAATCCTACAAAATTGATGCAAATAATTAGTGAATTAGAGAGCCAAACTCCGATCTATTTTGGTGATTCAATTGATGATTATTTATTGGTGAAAAACTTTAATGATCAATCTGAAATGCAAATAAAATTTTGCTGTGTTGGCAAAAACAGTAGTATTCCAGAATGTGATTATAAAGTAAATGATATCATGGAATATTTTCAGAAATATGGAGAAAAATTATGACAAACATTTCTCGTAAAACAAAAGAAACAGATATACAAATTTCCCTAAATATCCGGGGTAATAAAAAAATCAACGTAGAAACTGGTATCGGTTTTTTTGACCATATGCTTACTTCTTTAGCTTTTTGGGGGAATTGGGATTTAAACCTAAAATGTAAAGGTGATCTTTATATTGACACTCACCACACCATTGAAGATGTTGCACTTTCTTTGGGGAAAACATTTTATAAAGAATGGTCAAAAAATAAAAACATAACAAGAATTGCTTACGCATTTTGTCCTTTAGACGACGCATTGACTCGCATTGTTGTGGATGTATGCAATCGCCCTTACAATACATTTGAAGCAGTATTTAATGTTGAAAAAGTGGGTGAATATGATACAGCAATGACCGAACATTTTTTCCATTCGTTTGCACAGGAAGCCCGGATTACACAACATATTCATATGCTTCACGGGAAGAATGCTCATCATATTATTGAAACAATGTTCAAAGGTCTCGGACTTGCCCTTAAGCGAGCCTGTACAATCACTGGAACTGAAATCCAATCTACTAAAGGGATATTATGATTGGTGTCATACAATATGGAATTGGAAACATTGGATCTGTGAAAAATGCATTGGATCATTTAAATATCGCTAATGTGGTAACGGCTGATCAGAATCAATTGTCATCCTGCGATAGATTAATCCTTCCCGGTGTTGGTGCATTTGAGCCTGCTATGAACATTTTGTCGGATTTGAAATTTGATTCATTTATTAAAGACTGGGCTAATGATGGAAAACCGATTTTAGGAATTTGTTTAGGCATGCAGCTTCTTTTTTCCAGTAGTGAAGAAAAAGTAGTTACAAATGGGTTAGATCTTATCTCAGGACATGTTTCACCATTACAGAAGAGTGATCGAAAAATTCATATTGGATGGAATAAAGTAGAACCAATCGGGGAAAATGATATTATTACTGAATCGGGGTCTGCTTATTTTGTTCATTCGTATGCTTGTCGGCCAGAAAATAAATTCCACATCATCGCCCAAACTATATATGGAGAATCATTTGCATCTGCTATTCAAAAAGATAATGTTATAGGTGTGCAATTCCATCCTGAAAAATCACAGGATTTTGGTTTAAATATTTTAAAGAGTTTTGCAGATGTTTCCGTTTAAAATAATTCCAGCCATCGACTTAATTGATGGAAAATGTGTAAGGCTCATCCAAGGTGATTATGCACAAAAAACTATTTATAATGCTGACCCAAGATCTACAGCAGAACAATTTTTAGACGCAGGATTTGATTTGGTTCATGTTGTGGATTTGGATGGAGCAAAAGATGGCGAACCAAAAAATTTAAAATCTATAGAAGATATTGCTTCTTGTGGAATTACCATAGAACTTGGTGGTGGACTTCGAACTGAAGAGCATCTTACATCTGCAATAAATGCTGGTGCTCAAGATTTAATTCTTGGAACAAAATTATTAAATATTGGATCTGTAATCAATGAATGGGTTTCAATGTTCCCTAATCAGTTGGTTGCTGGGATTGATGCGAAAAATGGATTAGTTGCTGTGGAAGGCTGGGAAGAGACATCAATTGTGTCTGCCATTGATTTAATAAAGCAACTTGGTAAAAAAGGCTTCAAGCGAACAATTTATACAGACATTCAAAGAGACGGAATGTTGTCCGGCCCGAACCTAGAACAATTAAAATCATTTGCAGAATATTCTCCGATTTCCACGATTGCATCTGGTGGTGTTGGTTCTATAACGGATATTCAAAATATTAAATCATTATCAATGAACAATATTAACGGTGTCATCTTGGGCAAAGCTATTTATGACGGAAAAATCACATTAAAGGAATTAAGGGAATGTTAGCCAAAAGAATTATTCCCTGCCTTGATGTGAAGGATGGTGAAGTTGTAAAAGGTGTAAACTTTATTAATTTAACATCGGAAGGAAATCCTGTAGAACTGGCTGAAAAATATTCAAAAGAAGGCGCTGATGAACTGGTATTTTTAGATATTACTGCCACATTGGAATCCAGAAATAATGTTGTTGATTTAGTAAAAGAAGTCGCCAAAAAAGTATTTATACCATTTACCGTTGGGGGCGGTGTTCGGTCTGTTAAAGATATTTCTGAATTGTTAAATGCCGGAGCTGACAAAGTATCTATTAATTCTGCCGCATTAAAAAATCCTAAATTGCTCAATGATGCTTCAAACCGGTTTGGCTCCCAGTGCATTGTTTTGGCCGTGGATGTAAAACGAACTGGAAGTTCATGGAATGTTTTTTCTCATGGCGGAAGCCGGTCGTTGGATATAAATGCTATTGAGTGGATTAAAGAAGCAGAAGATCGTGGCGTTGGTGAAATATTGCTCACAAGTATGGATGCCGATGGAACACAGGCAGGCGTTGATTTAGAGATTACAAGAATGATTAGTGATATGGTATCTATTCCTGTAATTGCTTCAGGTGGAATCGGAACTCTTAACCATTTTAAAGATGCATTTAATATTGGAAAAGCAGATGCAGTCCTTGCGGCTTCTGTTTTTCACAGAGATATAATTCCCATAAAAAAAGTAATAAAATATTTAGCAGAAAACGGCATTCAAGTCCGATAAAAAAGGAAAACAATGAAAGAAAAAGAAGAAGGCCTAAATCTCAATTTGGATTACTCAAAATTAAAACAGATTGCATCTATTGAAGAAGATGTAATCCCTGTGGCTGTACAAAATATAGAAACAGGAGATGTTTTAATAATTGCTTATGTAAATCAAAAAGCATTGGATTATACAATAAAAAATAATGTGGCGGCTTTCTGGAGCACGTCACGGAATGAAATTTGGGTAAAAGGATCCACATCGGGGGATACATTAGAATTGGTAGACGTTCGTGTAAACTGCGATCAAAATTCACTGCTGTACCGAGTTATCCCCAAAAATATAAATGCCTGCCATACGGATAGGCCCACTTGTTATTATAGAAAAATAAAATCAGCCAAAATGGAGTTTATTCATGAGTGAAAAAGTAGTACTCGTTTCTTAGAAGTAGGATGCAGGGGATTTATTTTTTTTGTAAAAAAAGCTGTTTTTAACTTTTTTAAAAAATTATATACTAAAAATGTTACTGGATTGCTATTTAAAACTAGATGCATAAAGGATTCAGTCCTGTAATAATAAGGGTGGTTGTTAATTCAGCTAATAAAATTAATAATATTATTAGAGAATAGTAAAAAAGTAAATCTTAGTATTGGTATCGCTAAAATTTATTCATAAAATTGATCATGGATTTACAAAATATCTTATGGCAAAAGTGTCCCAATAAAATGATTCAGTTTAACACTTTGTTTAATAACAATAATAATATGAGTGGGGGCGAAGCTTTATAACCATAAGGTTAAGCTTTAAAAAACCCCCAAGGATTTCAATTCTTGGGGGTTTTTTTTTATATCAAATAAAAGGAAGAAAAAATTATGTGTGGCATATTTTTATACAAAGGGCAAAAACAAGATTGGGATTCATTGGAATCTGATATTAACCGGATCGGTTATCGTGGTCCCGATAATACACACCATGAAATGATTGGGAATGATGTGTTATTTGCGTTCCATCGATTAGCAATTATGGGTACAACAGAAATGGGTGATCAACCCATGAAGCATCCTAATGATGCTTCACTCACTCTGATCTGTAATGGCGAAATTTATAATTATAAAGATCTGGCTGACAAATATGGTTTCAATTTGGTGACAGGCTCGGATTGTGAAATTATTTTACTTTTGTTTAAAAAATTTGGTATTGAAAAAACAGTTAAAGAATTGGATGGTGTATTCATGTTCGTAATACACGAAGCAGATACTGGCCTACTTTACGCTGGCCGGGATCCCATGGGCGTCCGACCAGGATTTATGAGCAGGGATGGAGATGAGATTATGATTGCATCGGAAGTAAAACCCATGGTGAATCATTGTTCAGACATTATACCATTCTCTCCAGGGAATTGGTGGTGTTCCGACGCCCCAGATACATTCAACCCTTATTTCCATTACAATGGTGTCAAAATTCAGGAACACAGTGAAGATGATATTTGCGATAAAATTCGGTCTTTATTAACAGATGCAGTCAAGAAGCGACTCATGACAGAGCGTGAGATTGGGTGTCTCTTATCCGGCGGATTGGATTCAAGTTTAATTTGCGCCTTGGTGAATAAATATTATGAAGGACCAAAACTAAATACATTTTCTATTGGACTTCCTGGGAGTGTTGATCTTGAATATGCACAAATTGTGGCGGATCATTTGAAAACAAAGCACCATCAGATCGAAGTATCTGAAGATGAGTTTTTAAATGCTATTGAAACAGTTATTTATAATATTGAATCTTATGATACTACAACAGTTAGGGCTAGCGTGGGCAATTATCTCGTCTCTAAATACATTTCAGAAAATTCTGATTGTAAGGTGATCTTTAATGGCGATGGTGCCGATGAAGTCGGTTGCGGTTATGTGTATTTAAAGAATGCACCAACATTAAAAGACCTACAAAAGGAAAGTGAAAAACTGGTAGAAGAGATCCACTATTTTGATGTGCTGCGGTCTGATCGGAGTATTAGTTCAAACGGATTGGAAGCACGGACGCCTTTTTTAGATAAAGCTTTTGTGAAATATTACCTCTCTATTCCTCCAGAACTAAAATCATTTGATGGTATAAACCGGTTAGAAAAATATTTACTAAGACAAGCATTTGATGGCCAAGGAATCTTGCCGGACGAAGTGTTATGGCGAAGGAAATGTGCATTTTCTGATGGTGTCAGTGCCAAAAAGAAATCCTGGCATCATATTATTCAAGCATATGTTGACAAAAAAATATCGGATGATGAATTTCGACAAGAAGGTAAAAAGATTAACCACTGTACGCCTGTTTTAAAAGAGAGCTATTATTACCGAAAAGTGTTTGATTCTTATTTTGGGAAGAATGAAAAATTAATCCCACACTTTTGGATGCCTAAATGGACGGACGTGATTGATCCATCTGCTCGCGAATTACAAGATTATCAGGAGTAAATGATTCTGAAGTGTAATTCAATGAAAAATAGATTGTACCTATTTTTATTCTCCTGTATTTTTGGCGCCAAGTTTTCCAGCGATGGAGAATAAGGTTAACTAAAATGAATAATCAATACAAATTACAAAATACACAAACTGCAAATAAACCAATTGCCGTTAGTGTTGACATTAATCTCCGGCAGATTAATAGTCTATTTATTGATTTATTTATTCTAGTGATTATTGGACTTGCCGTCCAAATCGCCTGACAGATTATTTAAAAAATAAGGTAGGCGATGATGACGGCGGAGACAAATTCCTCCCCCACAATTCCTATACCCTACCTGTAGATATATTCTGCCCGATTTGGTGCGTGCGTTTCCATTAGAATTGAAAAATGAGAGCACATATGAGATCAGATACAATAAAAAAAGGATTTGAACATGCACCGCACCGCAGCCTCTTGCGTGCAACAGGTGTCATACAGGAAGAGTCCGACTTTGAGCGCCCCTTCATTGGGATCGCCAATTCTTATACAGATCTAATTCCTGGCCATGTCCATCTACAGGAATTTGGTAAAATTGCTAAACAGGCTATTCGCGAAGCTGGTGGCGTACCATTTGAATTCAACACCATCGGTGTAGATGATGGAATCGCCATGGGGCATATTGGTATGCGATATTCTTTACCTAGTCGAGAATTGATTGCGGATTCGGTGGAAACAGTAGCAGAGGCCCATCGTTTGGATGGACTCTTGTGCATTACCAATTGTGATAAAATTGTTCCAGGCATGCTTATGGGAGCTGTTCGTATAAATATTCCAACTGTCTTTGTCTCCGGTGGTCCTATGAAAGCGGGAGAAGTAGATGGAAAAAAGGTTGACCTGATTTCAGTATTTGAAGGCGTGGGTAAGGTTGAGGCCGGTATAATTTCTGAAGAAGAATTAACAAAACTTGAAAAGGAAGGATGTCCCACTTGTGGCTCCTGTTCGGGAATGTTCACTGCAAATTCAATGAATTGCCTTATGGAGGCATTAGGTATTGCGTTACCCGGAAATGGTTCTATTCTAGCCGTTGATAAAGGTCGCCTTGAGCTTGTGAAACAAGCTGGAGAAAAAATATTAAACATGGTAAACCATGATGTTAAACCGCGAGACATCATTACCGAAGACTCTATCCGAAATGCATTCGCTCTTGATATGGCCATGGGTGGGAGTACAAATACTGTCCTGCATACTTTAGCAATTGCACACGAAGCTAACATTGATTTTGATCTGGCAGAATTAAATGAAATTTCAAAGAATACACCTTACCTGTGTAAGGTGAGCCCCGCTACCCCTGATGTCCATATGGAAGATGTGGATCGTGCTGGTGGCATTTCTGCAATATTAAATGAGTTGTCAAAAAAAGATGGTGTATTGAAATTGGATCTTCCAACTATAACAGGCCAAAGTCTTGGTGAAAACATTGCAGCTGCTTATGCCAAAGATGAGTCTATTATTCGAACCATAGAATCCCCCTATTCTCAGGAAGGTGGATTATCAGTATTGTTTGGAAATATAGCCCCAAATGGATCCATTGTAAAAACGGGAGCGGTAGATTCTAAAATGCTGGTTCATTCAGGACCGGCACGTATTTATGAATCTCAGGAAACAGCGCTCTCCGGCATTATGAATCATGAAGTGCAAGCAGGAGATGTGGTGGTAGTTCGCTACGAGGGGCCTAAGGGAGGCCCCGGTATGCCCGAAATGTTATCGCCAACTAGCGCCATTATGGGAATGGGATTAGGAGATAAGGTTGCACTTATTACAGATGGGCGTTTTTCTGGAGGAACACGTGGTGCTTGTATCGGTCATATATCACCGGAAGCCGCAGAAAGAGGACCTATCGCAGCATTAGAAAATGGGGATACAATTCATGTGAACATCCCAGATAAAAGTTTGCATGTTGAACTAACTGATGAAGAAATCCAATCCAGACTGGATGCTCTTTCGGAATTTATACCAAAAATAACACATGGATATTTAGGCCGGTATGCTAGGATGGTTACATCTGCAAATACCGGTGCAGTGTTGAAATAAATAAGAGATACTATGAAAAAAAGAATATTAACAGGTGCAGAAATCATTTGGGAATGTATTATCCGGGAAGGTGTTGATGTCGTTTTCGGATATCCCGGTGGGACGATCTTACCAACTTATGATGCACTGAATAATTATCGCGATAAAATTCATCATGTGTTGGTACGGCATGAACAGGGTGCTACTCACATGGCGGATGGCTATGCACGAGCCAGTGGCAAAGTGGGCGTAGCGATGGCAACATCTGGCCCAGGTGCGACCAATATGGTTACGGGTCTCGCAACTGCAAAACTGGATTCTATCCCAATAGTTTGTATCACTGGGCAGGTTCCTAGAGCAGCCATTGGTACCGATGCCTTTCAAGAAATAGATATTTATGGGACTGTTATACCGGTAACCAAACATAGCTACCTTGTGATGGATATCAATAATTTGGCTTCCACGATAAAAGAAGCCTTTGCCGTGGCACGTTCTGGCCGGCCAGGACCTGTCCTGATTGATATACCTAAAGATGTCCAAAATGATACAATTGAATTTGTCTACCCGGATGAACCCGTTAGACTACCTGGGAATAATCGTCCTTTAGAAGCATCAGAAAAACACATACAGGATGCTGCAGATCTAATTAACAATGCAAAAAAACCAGTGATACTTGCAGGACATGGCATTCTTCTGTCCGGCGCTTGTCAGGAAATAATTCAATTAGCCGAAACAGCTTCCATACCAATTGGATGGACATTATTGGGTGCGGGGAGTGTCCCCGCAAGCCATCCCCTGAATATGGGAATGATGGGTATGCACGGCGAATTTGCAGTAAATAATGCTATTCAAGATGCGGACCTTTTGATAGCCTGTGGAATGCGTTTTGATGACCGCGTGACAGGGAATGTTAAAACCTATTCCCCTAATTCTAAGAAGATTCACATAGAAATTGATCCATCAGAGATCAATAAAAATGTTCCTGTTGATGTGGGGATTCCATGTGACTTGCGTACGGCAATGAAACAATTATTACCCCACGTCAGTAAAAAGCAAAATAAGGAATGGATCAAAACAATTTCTGGATGGCAAAGTGAATCTTCGGAAAGAGATATTATAAACATCCAAACGGATACACTTTATGGTGCTCAGGTTATTCGTGATATCTGGAAAGAGACAAATGGAGATGCACTCATTGTCACCGATGTAGGCCAGCACCAGATGCTTGAGGCGCAATATTATGCCCACGAAGAACCGAATACACTTTTAACATCCGGTGGACTGGGGACAATGGGATTTAGTTTACCAGCAGCTATCGGTGCCAGTTTTTACAGACAAAAAAAAGATATTTGGGTCATTGTTGGTGATGGCAGTATTCAAATGACTATTACAGAGTTAGCTACAGCCGTTCAGGAAAATGCAAATATAAATATTGCCATTATAAACAACGGTTACCTGGGAATGGTCCGCCAGTGGCAGCAACTTTTTTATGATGCTCGCTATGCGGAAACGCCCATCAGTAGTCCTGATTATTTAAAGATTGCTGAAGCTTATGGTCTTCCGGGGTTCCGGGTAAATAAGCGACAAGAGATCCCCGGAGTTATCCACAAGGTTAAGGAAATAAAGGGGCCGGTCTTGGTTGAATTCGTAGTTGAACAACATGATATGGTTTATCCAATGGTTCCCGCAGGTGCTGATTTGAATGACATGGTTTCCAGGCCAAAGAATAAACAATTTCAAGAAACATTAAAATCAAGGAGCCCATCGCTATGAAACAAACATTAATTGTTTTTGTTCAGGATAACCCTGGCGTATTGAACAGAATATCAAGTCATATCCGAAGACGAAATTTTAATATTGAAAGCTTAGTTGCCGGGCGGACGGAAAGAAAAGAAATCACCCGCATGACCGTCGTTTTGAATGAACCAGACAAGACCAAGCAACGGACTGTAGTCAACAGTCTTAAAGAGCTTATTGATGTTTATGACGTAATTGATGCTACAGAAATAGACAGCCATATACGTGAATATGCTTTGGTAAAGGTTGCGCTTAAAAAAGATGACCTTGATGCAGTCAATAAAATTGTTGAATCGGTCCATGGAAAAATAATTGATGGTACCGGTGATGCGACAATCTTTGAATTAACCGGCTATGAAAAAGAAGTAGAAGCTGTTATCAAGGCGTTGCAAAAATATGACATTCTTGAGATTGTTCGTTCAGGCAAGGTGGCTATGGTTGCAGGGAATAATTCGAAACATCAGCCAGAATTAACTAAATCAGAGCCGAACTGGACTACTTCTCGGATCTTAGAATCCTATTAACAAGAGTTGGTATTAATTAAATGGAGAAAAGATGAAAGAATTGAATATTAACGGATATACAGAAACGATTATTGAACGATCGGATTATCCCAGTGAGAAATGCAAATCCATTTTAGAAAATGAAGTGACAGCCATTTTGGGCTATGGTCCCCAAGGCTATGGTCAAGGAATGAATATGCGGGATCAGGGGTTTAATGTAATCCTTGGATTACGACGCGGATCCAGTTGGGAAAAAGCAGTTAAGGATGGTTGGGTAGAAGGTGAAAACTTATTTGAAATTGCTGAAGCAGTTCAACGTGGCACTATCATTCAGTTTCTATTATCAGACGCTGGACAAATACAGGCTTGGCCCACGGTCAAAGAGAATTTGAGTGAAGGCAATGCCCTTTATTTTTCACATGGATTCGGTATTGTTTTCCATGAAGACACGGGTATTATTCCGCCAGATAATGTAGATGTTATTCTCGTTGCACCAAAAGGTAGTGGGTTAACCGTGCGTACTCATTTCCAGGCAGGCCGCGGGATTAATTCTTCATTTGCAATCCACCAGGATTTTACAGGAAGAGCGAAAGAGCGATGTGTCGCTACCGCATTTGCTATTGGTTCTGGGCATTTATTTGAAACGACTTTTGCAAAGGAAGTCCATAGTGATTTGACTGGTGAACGATGTGTTTTAATGGGACTTCTTCAAGGTGCGTTTTTAGCACAATATGAAGTCTTACGCGAGCATGGACATTCCCCATCCGAAGCCTATAATGAAACCATTGAAGAAGCATTACAAAGTCTTTATCCACTTGTTGCAGAAAATGGTATGGACTGGATGTATGCCAATTGTTCTACTACTGCACAACGTGGGGCTTTGGACTGGGCACCCAAATTCCGTGATACCTTAAAGCCGGTTATTGAAGAATGTTATCAAAAAGTTTTGACCGGCGAAGAAGCACGGCGTTCCATTGAATCAAATTCAAAATCTGATTATCGTGCAAGATTGGAAGAAGAATTAGCAGAAATCAATAATCAAGAAATGTGGATTGCCGGGAAACAGCTTCGTCAGCTCCGTCCTGAAAATCTATAGAATTTTGGAAATTTTGTAATGAGAACCTTCAAAATAACCACACTTCCCGGAGACGGGATCGGTCCGGAAGTGATGGATGTTGCCTTGGCTGTATTGGATTTGGTTGGTAGTGAATATGACTTAAATTTTGAAATCAAATCAGAATTAGCCGGAGGTGCATCTCTTGATCAGTTTAACGAGCCCATTACCGAATCTGCACTCCAGTCTTGTCTAGAATCTGATGCAGTACTTTTAGGTGCTGTAGGCGGCCCTAAATGGGACAACCTTCCCCAAGAGAAAAAACCTGAAAGGGGATTATTGAAACTCCGTGAAGTGCTTGGACTTTTTTCCAATCTTCGTCCAGCAAAAATTTTCGCGCCTCTTGCAGATGCATCATCTTTAAAAAAAGATGTTATTGTTGGATCTGATGTTATGGTTGTCAGGGAACTGACCGGTGGAATTTATTTCGGTGAGCCCCGCGGATATGATGAACATGAAGGATTTAATACATTACGATATAAAAAATATGAAGTTGAACGCATTGCAAAAGTTGCATTTGAATTAGCTCGAAAACGAAATGGGCATGTTACATCGGTTGATAAAGCTAATGTTTTAGATAGTTCACAATTCTGGCGGAATGTGGTCCATCAAGTTCATCAAGATTATCAAGATATCCCATTATCAGATATGTATGTGGATAATGCTGCTATGCAACTGGTTCGCGATCCCAAACAATTTGATGTGATTGTAACCCAAAATTTATTTGGGGATATTTTAAGTGATATAACCGCCATGATTACTGGCAGTCTTGGGATGTTGCCATCGGCCAGTATCGGAGAAAAACATGCCATGTACGAACCTGTTCATGGAAGCGCCCCGGAAATTGCCGGACAAAATAAAGCAAATCCAATTGCGATGATATGTTCTGTAGCTATGATGCTGGAAATCACATTAAACCAACCGGAAGCAGCGCATCGATTAAATAACGCTATTGAATCTGTTTTAGAAAATGGAATTAGAACGATCGATATTGCTTCGTCAGATTCAACAATTGTTACAACTGATGGAATGAGAGATGAAATAATTCATGCGTTTCAACAAACGGATAAATCTATTTTACATTCTCGTGAACTTGTAAGGGAATAAGCATGAGTAAAAAAATAATCATTTTTGATACCACGTTACGTGATGGTGAACAAGCGCCAGGTGCATCTTTGAATGTGTTTGAAAAAGTAGAAATTGCAAAACAGCTTGAACGATTAAATGTGGATGTGATTGAAGCAGGGTTCCCCGTTTCATCTCAAGGTCAATTTGAAGCGGTTCAGCGAATTGCAGATTCTGTGAATGCAATTATCACTGGATTGGCCCGGACGATTGATGGAGATATTGATGCCTGTCACCAATCCTTGAAAGGGGCTGACCGTTATCGAATTCATACCTTTATTGGGACATCCGATATTCATATTAATGGAAAATTTGAATCAGTCCGCTACGGAAAATCCCTACCGGAAAAACAAGCTACTATTTTGAAAATGGCCACCGATGCAGTTCAGTATGCAAAAACATTTACAGATGATGTGGAATTTTCTGCGGAAGATGCCGGGCGTACAGATATTGGCTATTTATGCGAAATTATTGAAGCGGTTATTAATGCTGGTGCAACCACCGTCAATATTCCTGACACGACTGGATATACAATGCCTGAAGAATTCGGCGCAAAGATCGCAGAATTAAAATCTCGCGTAAGCAATATTGACCAAGCGGTGATTAGCGTTCACTGTCATAATGATCTTGGGTTAGCTGTGGCTAACTCACTTTTTGCTGTGGCTAATGGTGCACGGCAGGTTGAGTGTACCATCAATGGGATTGGTGAACGTGCTGGTAATGCCAGTATGGAAGAATTTGTTATGTCGTTGAATGTTCGTTCAAATTTTTGGGATTTTCATACAGATATCAATACAAAAGAAATTTACAATGCCAGCAGAATGGTTTCTGGTTTTACGGGGATGCTTGTACAACCGAACAAAGCTATTGTTGGCGAAAATGCATTTGCCCATGAGTCCGGTATCCATCAGGATGGAATGCTGAAAAACAGAGATACTTATGAAATTATGACGCCGGAATCTGTTGGAATAGTGAATAATAAAATCGTTTTGGGGCGTCATTCCGGCCGCCATGGATTATCATCTAGATTGAAAGCATTAGGTTATGAAATTAGCGATGACAAAATGGGAAATATCTACGAACGCTTTGTCCTTTTGGCTGATAAGAAAAAAGAAATATTTGATGAAGATTTAAGAGTTTTAATGGGAGATGAAGCCAAAAGTGAAATTGGGTTTTATACTTTGGATTATCTTCATGTTAATTTAGGAACCACTATCATTGCAACAGCAACGGTTCGAATTAAGACAGAAGAAAAAATGCATGAGGAATCAGCAACAGGTGATGGACCGGTTGATGCCTGTTTCCGTGCTATTAATCGTGCCATAAATTTTCAAGAAATGGCAAAGTTGGAGCATTATCAAGTTCGATCTGTTACAGCTGGGAAGGGCGCTCAAGGTGAAGTAACTGTACGAATAAAAATTCAAGATAGCGCTTATTCTGGAAAAGGCGTTTCAACTGATACAATTCGTGCCAGTGCAAAAGCATATTTACAAGCGCTCAATCATTATGAATCCTTGAAAAATATGGAAAACGTCTTTGAAGAAATCACTGAAACTGTTTAAATCATGAGCGGAAAAACATTATTTGATAAACTATGGGAGAGTCACCTTGTCCGTGAAAATGAAGATGGGACCAGTCTTCTGTATATTGATCGGCAATTTATTCATGAAGTGACATCACCCCAAGCATTTGATGGAATGCGTTTGAAAAATCGTCTCTTGTGGCGAACCGAAGCAAATGTGGCGGTTCCTGATCATAATATTCCAACAAAAGATCGAGATAAGGGGATTGAAGATCCTATATCAAAATTACAAGTGGATACACTGGACAAGAATTGTGATTCCTATCAAATCAAAGAATTTAAAATGTCGGATCCGAATCAGGGCATTGTTCATATCATCGGGCCAGAGCAGGGATTGACACTGCCCGGTATGACTATCGTTTGCGGAGATTCTCACACATCAACTCACGGTGCTTTGGGTTCATTAGCATTTGGAATTGGTACATCAGAAGTTGAGCATGTATTAGTAACCCAATGTTTGATTCAGCAAAAATCCAAAAATATGCTTATCAAAGTAGATGGCGAATTGAAACAAGGCATCACTGCAAAAGATCTAATTTTATTTATAATCGGCAAAATTGGTACAGCTGGGGGGACAGGCTATGCAATCGAATTTGGCGGCAATGCGATTAAAGCCTTATCCATAGAAGGGCGAATGACTGTTTGCAATATGACCATTGAAGCTGGCGCGCGCGCGGGTTTAATCGCTGTGGATCAAAAAACTTTGGACTATGTAAATGGGAAACCATTTTCTCCTAAAGGTGAATTATGGGAACAAGCTCGTGAATATTGGGAAACCCTACAAAGTGATGAAGATGCTGTATTTGATAAAATAATTGAAATAAATGCCAACGATATAAATCCTATGGTTACTTGGGGAACATCACCTGAATTAGTTGTGGATGTTGAAAGTAAAATTCCTTTTTCAACTAATGGAAAATTTCAACCAGCATTGGATTACATGGGATTAGAAATGGGAATGCCCATAAAAGATATTTTGTTGGATAAAATATTTATTGGGTCTTGTACAAATTCCAGAATTGAAGATTTAAGGGAAGCAGCAAAAGTAGTTGAAGGTAAAAAAATTGCTGATTCTATTAAATTGGCGATGGTTGTTCCTGGCTCAGGCCCTGTAAAAGAACAAGCTGAAAAGGAAGGGTTGGATAAAATATTTCTGAATGCAGGTTTTGAATGGCGGGAGCCCGGCTGTTCTATGTGTTTGGCTATGAATGCGGATCGTTTAGAACCAGGTGAACGCTGCGCATCAACATCGAACCGGAATTTTGAAGGTCGCCAAGGGCAAGGCGGGCGGACACATTTGGTGAGCCCTGCTATGGCCGCTGGTGCTGCAATTAAAGGTCATTTTGTTAATGTGACAACCAATTGGAATAATTAAAATGGGAAAATTTCAAACATTTACCGGTGTTGTAGCGCCATTAAACCGTGCCAATATTGATACTGATGCGATTATTCCAAAACAGTTTTTAAAATCAATTCATCGGACTGGTTTTGGTCCAAACTTATTTGATGAATGGCGGTATTTGGATCATGGTGAGCCTGGGCAGGATTGTAGCAACCGCCCACTAAATCAAGATTTTGTTTTAAACCAGAATCGATATAAAAATGCATCTATTTTATTATCTCGTGAAAATTTTGGATGCGGTTCCAGCCGTGAACACGCTCCCTGGGCTTTGGAAGATTATGGTTTTAAGACGATTATAGCAGAAAGTTTTGCAGACATTTTTTATAATAATTGTTTCAAAAATGGGATTCTACCAATCACGTTAGATATGGAAATAATTCAATCTCTTTTTGAAAAAACGGAATCAGAACCGGGATTCGCTTTAATTGTGAACTTGGATGAGCAGTCATTAATTGACTCTTCCGGCAATACATTAGTTTTTGAACTGGAAAAATTCAGGAAGGATGCCTTATTAAAAGGACTGGACGAAATTGGCCTGACCTTAGCCCATGAAGGAGTGATAAGAGCATTTGAGACAAACCACCAGAAAAAATATCCTTGGCTATTTGCAACATGATAAACGAGCAATTAAAAATGATTGAATTATTTGATACAACTCTTCGAGATGGAACTCAAGGTGAAGGCGTCAATTTATCCGTTGATGATAAGCTTCGTATTGCGGATAAATTAGATGATTTTGGAATTAATATATTAGAAGGAGGCTGGCCCGGTAGCAACCCGCGTGACCAGGAGTTTTTCCGGCGATGCCATGAATTAAATCTGAAACAGGCACAAATTTGTTCTTTCGGATCTACAGCACGTTGGCCTGATAAAATTGAATCAGATCCTAATTTGAATGCCCTTTTAAAAGCCGAAACACCTATTATAACAATTTTTGGTAAAGCTTGGCAACTTCATTCAGAAAAAGGGCTGGGTTTAGAAGAAGATGAAAATGCAGAACTTATAGAAAGATCGGTCGCTTTTTTGGTTAAGGAAGGGAAGCGTATCATCTTTGACGCGGAACATTTTTATGATGGTTATAAAACTTCTCCATCTTTTGCATTAAAGATGTTAGATGCAGCACAAAAAGGTGGTGCAGACACCTTAGTATTATGTGATACAAATGGTGGTTCTCTGCCGGAGTTTATTCAGGAAGCGACGAAAGCCGTAGTTAAAAAATTTGAATCACAAATTGGTGTGCACGTTCATAATGATGGTGGTCTCGCAACAGCCAATACTTTGGCAGCAGTTTTAGCAGGTGCAACTCATGTTCAAGGGACGATAAATGGTGTGGGTGAACGTTGCGGTAATGCAAATTTAGGGACAATTATCCCCAATTTAATTTTAAAAATGAATCGCCAAATGCAATCAGAAATCGATTTGGAAAAGCTGACTCCTTTAACGCATTTCGTTTATGAATTAATGAATCTACACCCCGATGATCAGGCACCTTATGTAGGAAAATCGGCATTTGCTCATAAAGGTGGAATCCACGTAAGTGCTGTAATGAAAGACAGCACAATGTATGAACACATTGATCCCAAAAAAGTAGGCAGTCATCAACGTGTTCTTGTTTCGGATCTTTCGGGCCAAAGTAATATTCGATTTAAAGCTGATGAGTTAAATGTTGAACTAAATGGCGATAAACAATTAACCAGGGACCTAGTGCATCAGATTAAATCATTGGAACATGAGGGCTATCAATTTGAAGGCGCTGAAGCATCTTTTGAACTCATATTGCAAAAACGGAAAGGGTCGTTTGTTCCTTTTTTTGAAGTATTGGAATCCCGGGTCAATGTGAATTACGATAAGCATGGGCATAGCAATGCAGATGCCATGCTGAAAGTAAAAGTTGATGGTGAAATTGAACATACTGCGGCTGATGGTAATGGCCCAGTCAATGCACTGAATAATGCAATCAAGAAAGCATTGGTTCGATTTTTTCCTGAGCTAGAACAAATAAAACTCACAGATTATAAAGTTCGTGTTTTGAACGAGCAAGATGGCACCAGTGCAAAAGTTCGTGTATTAATAGAAAGTTCAGATGGGAATGAAAGTTGGTCAACCATTGGTGTGTCTGAAAATATCATTGAAGCCAGTTGGGAAGCATTGAGAGATAGTTTTAATTATCGTTTATTTAAAATACAAAATTCAATAAAAAAGCCACCATTGATTAAAACTTAAGTTTCTTCTATTCAATAAAGTGCTATTTCTTTTATAAGTCTTAATTTTTGCACCAAATATTTATTAAGTGTTTAGGTTTTCATGTGTTCAAGTATCATGAACACTTCCGCACTTTAATACGTTTACAATATTAGAATGAGTACACAAGCCAAGCGTGTCGCATTCCATACATTAGGATGCAAATTAAATTTCTCAGAGACAGCTACCATCTCTCGTGATTTTCTGCGTCATGGATTCGAAAAAGTAAACTATCGAGATAAAGCGGATATTTATGTTTTAAATACATGTTCCGTAACAGAAAATGCTGATAAAGAAGCACGAAAATTTATTCGCCAAGCAAAGCAGCGTAATCCAAACTCATCCGTAGCCGTGATCGGCTGTTATGCCCAATTAAAACCTAATGATATTGCTGCCATTGACGGAGTAGATATAGTATTGGGTGCTGAAGAGAAATTTAATTTATTGAATCATTTGGATTCCATTAATCTGAATGGTAGCACAAAAGTAATTCAATCCGAGATTGATCACGTGCACAAATTCACTCCTTCATATTCTTCTTCTGAACGAACACGATCATTTTTAAAAATTCAGGATGGCTGCGATTACACCTGTTCTTTTTGTACAATTCCACTAGCTCGTGGCCAGAGTAGAAGTGATACAATTTCCAACACATTGAAAGTAGCAAAAGAAGTAGCTGAAACGGATACTAGAGAAATCGTTCTCACCGGCATAAATATTGGCGATTATGGAAAAGGGTCTAGCGAAACATTTTTTGATCTCATTCAGCAATTAGATTTACTTGATGGAATTGACAGAATCCGAATTTCATCTATTGAACCTAATTTACTTACTAATGAAATAATTGAATTTTGCGCTTCATCAAAAAAATTCATGCCACATTTTCATGTGCCCCTTCAATCCGGTTCAGATAAGATTTTAGGCGCAATGCGCCGGAGATATAAACGAGACTTATATGTAAATCGAGTTACCCGAATAAAACAAACTATTGCAGATGCCTGTATTGGCGTAGATGTGATTGTGGGATTTCCCGGCGAAACAGAAAAAGATTTTCTCGACACATATAATTTTCTGAATGAATTGGATATTTCCTATCTTCATGTATTTACATATTCAGAACGGCCCAATACTGATGCTATTGAAATGAGTGAAATTATTTCAAAAGAAATTCGAAGAGAACGAAGCAAGATGCTTCATATTTTATCCGATAAAAAACGACGTTTTTTCCATGATCAATTCATCAGCAAATATCGTCCGGTTCTTTTTGAAAGTATGAAAAATGGAAAACTATCAGGACACACAGATAATTATATCCAGGTCCAAATGGAAGGTGGTTCCGAACTTATTAATTCAATCCATTCTATAAAACTGGTCGATAATCATGGTACAGTTGTTGATGGAAAATTGTTCTAAATATTCTTTGTATCTTTTCGTTTAACTAAACCATGATCCGCCTTGAAAACCTGTCCAAATCCTTTCCAGATGGCGACCTATTTAATAATGTAAATATTTCCATTAAACATGGGATGCGTATAGGGCTTGTGGGCCCTAACGGATCTGGAAAAACCACATTGCTCCGAATAATGCTGGGTAAAGAGTCACCTGATTCTGGAAATGTACAAGTTGATAAATCCACTACCATCGGTTACCTTGCACAGGATATTGTCGCCGGAACAGGACGATCTATTTTAGAAGAAGTTTTGGTAGCCTATCCGGAAGTACGTGAATTAGAAAGGCAAATTCTTGTATTATCGGAAGCCATTTCTAAAGATCATGGAAATATGAATTTGGTTAATAAACTGGGCGATGTTCAACATCGTTTTGAAGCTTTAGGTGGCTGGAATCTTGAAGATAAGGCAAAAAAAATATTAAGCGGACTTGGGTTTGACGATGAAAAATTCACTGAGCCTATGGATGTTTTCAGCGGTGGATGGCGAATGCGAGTGGCTTTGGCCTCTATTCTTTTGCAGGAACCTGATGTTCTTTTTCTAGATGAGCCTACAAACCATTTAGATCTGGAAGCAACCATATGGTTAGAATCTTTTTTATCTAAGTGGAAGGGTGGGATGGTAATGATAAGTCATGATCGGGCTTTTTTAGATCGATCCATTAATAATATCCTCGAAATTGATCTTAAAAAAATCACGTTGTATCACGGGAATTATACAAAATATACTGAAGAAAAATCATTACGAATGGAACAACACAAAAATGCCTATCGGAATCAACAGAAGCAAATCAAAGATACAGAACGATTTATTGAAAGGTTTCGGTCAAAAAATACAAAAGCGACACAGGTTCAAAGTCGGGTAAAAATGTTGGATAAATTAGAGAAGATCGAAGTGCCTACTGAACAAAACCATGCTATGAATTTGAGATTACCGCAGCCAAATCGATCACCCTTGAATGTTGCATCCTGCCGGAATGTGACCAAACATTATGAAAATATCGAAGTGTTTAATAATTTGGATATGGTAGTGGAACGGGGACAGAAAATTGGTTTGGTCGGGCATAATGGTGCTGGGAAGTCAACATTGTTAAAAATGTTGGCCGGTGTAGAAGCGGTTACATCTGGGGCTGTACGAATCGGTTCAAGTGTAGATAGTGCTTATTATGCTCAACACCAATTGGAAATATTAAATCCAAATGAAACAGTCTTTGAATCTATTCAAAAAGTAAGCCAAGGGTGGAGCGAGACTGAAATGAGAACCTACCTAGGTAGTTTCATGTTTTCCGGTGATGAGATAGAAAAGTATGTAAAAGTGCTCTCCGGTGGTGAAAAAGCACGGGTGGCTTTAGCAAGGATGCTGGTAGCACCATCCCATATACTTTTATTGGATGAACCCACTAACCACCTGGATATGATTACTCGGAATGTGGTGGAACGAGCGCTTATCCAATTCTCTGGATCAATTGTTTGTATTTCTCATGATAGACATTTTTTAAATAGGGTGACCAATCTAACCTGTGAAGTAGGTGGTGGAGGTATCAGATTATTTGAAGGGAATTATGAATATTATGAATGGAAAAAAAAGGAAGAAACTCAAAGAAATTTTAAAACATCAAAAGTTAAGATTGAATCAATAAAAAAATCAGGTTACAAAGAACAAAAAAAAATACGAAATCGCTTAACGTGGATTGAGAAACGATTTACAATCATTGAAAATGAAATTGAAAAGGAAAGAGCATTAACAAATAATCCAGACTATAAAGATAAATATGAAATACTTGAGGGCGCTCTTAACAATATGAATACATTGGAAAAAGAATATTTAGAATTAATGGAAGAACAGGAAAAATTATTGAAATAAGAGATTCCGTGAACTCTTTAGTTCGGTATTTATTGTTTGTAAAATAAATATTATTTTATATACCAACTAATAATTACAAATATAATAATATATTTTCATATAGTGATTTATGAAATGTCGATTATAGATTGTAATATATAATTCCAGATCCAAATTAATTTACAAAGCTATACATACCTTAGCATTCATGGCAACACAATGGAATATGATTTCTGATTACCATTTTAAAATATATGAATAACCAATAATACAATAATCACATTTGTTAACGATAACTATATTACATGAGCTACTTTAACTGTAAGACCTCAGATTAGATATTATTGAATTATAATTCTCAAAGAGTGTTAAAATCAAACATTCAATAATTATTTAGATAATAGGATTAAGTATGTAATAAAAAATTATAACATTTAAATAGAAGGTCTAATATCAATTAATTACACACTAAAAACGTAAATATTCTAAATTATATATTCATATATATACAATATTGTAACTAGAATAAATGCTTGTAATTCTTGTCTTTACAAGGATAAATTTAATTTGTTACTTTACCCGAGGTAATTAAGATGTGGAGTCTAATCATAAAATGGTATCGATACCATTGCGTACAGTATCAGTTTATGTATTGGCTCTAACTCAATTAAATACTGAGAAAAAAATACGATGAGCCAGATACAAAAAAAGGTTTTAGAAATTGATGACTTAAATGTCATTAAAATTTTTGATAAACCCTTTACAAAGCAAATAATTAATTGCTTTGATAATGCTCCAAAGACAGCTTCTGAAATAGCCCACGCTGTTGCTTTCCCAAAAGATAAAATATACTATCACCTTAAAAAATTATTAGCTGTTAAAATAATATTTATAGCCGAAACAGAAATTGTAAAAGGAATAGAGCAGAAAAGTTTTTTGCCAGTTGCAAAACATTTTGAAATAAAATACAGAAAAAATAAATCATCATTAAAAAGAATTAGTGAAGGATCCGAAATAAAGATTACTGATCCTGAAAAAAATATAACTGAATTAAAAAATATCAAATCGATAAAAACTAATTCAAGAAAAAGGAATATCAACAATAGGAGAATGAGTATTGATCGTAGAAATGACGACAATCGTTTAAAGATTAATGATGAAAGTAGTAAAGAAAAAAGAAGTTTCATAAAAAGACGGGATCAAAATGAAAGGCGTATTTTAACAAATCAGAATAAAATGATATTTAATGAAAAGTTAGAATCAAAACAAACTTTCAGAGGTAAAATAAAATCTCAAAAAATAAATAATTATATATTAAATCTCAATGGAATTAACCAAGCCATGACTTTTGTGTATACGGGGAACACTGTGACTTTTATGCAGGCTGAACTTGATAATAAAGGATTTAATATCCAAAGTGTTATGAATTACAGATTACCTTTTAAAATTGATGACTATGTAATAAAAACGTTACCCGAATTAATTATTAATGTATACCAACAGTTTATCGAAAAATCAAAAAGAAAGAATCTTTATCTAGCAATACATTCAGATGCTTATCAATATGAAATGACCTATTTTAAAACAGAAGAAAAACTTAAAGGTGATTTCGAAAATATAATTAAAAATAATTTATCAAAATTATATTCCATTGAACCAGAGAATAGCATGATGGAATTTGAAATCAATAATACAAATGATAAAAATGCTATAGTTTGTTATTCATCTAATAAGGATGATATTGATCAAGATTATCAAACGCTTGTCGAGTCCGGGTTGCAGCCACGTTATAACACATCAATACCAAAATTGCTGGAAAACATTTATAATTACTATAATTTGGAAAAAAATGACGGATATGCGCTCCTTATATATATAGATCGATTTAAAACCCATATAGTTTTAATCCGGGAATATCAAATTGTGGAGTCACGTTATTTTCACATTGGGCTTAATTACTTTATAAGCCGTCTCTCCAAATTAGCATCGGGAAATGAACCAACCGAAGAAGCGCGCAGCAATACTTTGCACTTCTTAGAGAATTATGGTATCTCCAAAACAAAAAACAAGTTTAAATCGGAGGATGGATTTCCATATGATAAGGCGCGAGTAATTCTAAATGAACTGTCCAGCATTATGATGAATCAATTAAAAGATTCCATTAATAATTTTTCAAATATAACACAAGAAATAGACAATAATGATTTCGCTTTCGGTGGTGTATATATTGGTGGTCCTGGAAGCCATATAAAAAATATGGATAGACTAATAAGTGATACTATTGGCAATCCAGTAGAAAAATTGAATTCTATTACAACAACTTCATTTAAGAAAATAAATAATTCTAAAAGAGACTTTGTGGTAAGGGTTAAGGAAAAATACATTCTATATAACAAAAATAAATCAGAGAATAATTTGAAAGATGTCCAGGATAAGATCCAGGCGCAGAAGAAAGCCATTGAAATGTCTAAAAGCCCAGAAAGTGCCAAGTATCGTTTAGCGCGTTTTGAAATCGATAAAAACTCCAAACTCAAATCCATTGATGAAGCCAACCAAAAATTAATATTAACGGCTAAGGAATTCAAAGAATTGAAAGTTGAATATATGGATAGTCAAGACACCTTGACTGCCGACCTTGATGCGGTTACAACCCAAGTGGACAATAAGAGTGAGACTTTATTGGATAACTACAAGGAGCAGGATTATTTAATTAAAAAAATATCTGAGATCGAATATGAAACAGATCATTTTCAGAAGAAAAGAGAAGAAGCGGGAAGAAAATCTAAAGGTGAATATGAATTACAAATTAAGAAGGCTGCCAAATCACGTGCATCTTTGACAGAACGCAAAAAATTGTACGGACAAGATATTGATGAACTACAAACAAAAATATTAAAGGTTGATGGCACCCGCCAAGAGATGGCAACGAAACTGGAAACGGGTCACGATGAGATTGTAATTCTGGAGTATTTAAAAGACAACGTGCATAATACGGCTAAGGTATTTAAAAAATCCTTCTTAGAACATTTAAAGTTTTTAGTTGAACTAGGTGAAGAAGATGTGAATATACTTCAAAAAGCAGAATATCTATTGTCTCAGAACACTGAGCGATTGAAAGGGATAAGAAAAAGTTTTGAAAAAATAGTTTTTGGAGATACCGAATACCATTCGGTGCAATATTTGGATGCTGATAATGGATTTGATACTCGTAAGAAGCTATTAACTGTACTGGATGTTGTTATGGAGACACCAAAAAATTTAGAGGAGATGAAAAAACGTACTTCAGATATAGTTAAGGTCAATATTGAACAGCAGGTTCTGATTAAAAAGGGGGACAAGTTGCAGGGTCAGATCAATGTAAGTTTCCAAAAAAGAAAAAAGAAAGAGAGAAAGCTCTCCTCTCTAAAGAAAGAAATAGTTATTTATTTAAGTGATCTGAAAGAAAAGGAAATCAAACTGCAGGAAATATTAGATGTTGTGGGTTTTAACAACAAAACCACAGATATGATTAAAGATCTGAATAAAAATAATGATATAATAAAAGACCTTGAACCTCAGCAAGAAACGATTAAAAATGAATTAAAAGTACTCCAAAATGAGTTGCTGCGATTGGATAGCGCTATCGTGATTTGCGAAAATAATATTGAGGAACATATACCTTCTAATTCCAAGCTTAACAATTCCCATGAAGAGAAATCTAAGACACTGAAAGATCAAAGTGAGCAACTCATTATCCAACAAGCAGATCTAGAAGGGAAGATAAACGGGCATTCTCAAAAAGAAATTAATGTGGTTGAAGAAATCAATGATGCCATGAACATTTATGGCCAGTTGGAAAAGCAGAAGGCGGAAGGATTAAAAGGAATAGAAGAATTGAATGAGCAATATTTTCCATTGATTATGGAGGCAGATAAAGAAAAGAAAAAACTTCAAATATTTTTAAAGGGTAAACTGAAACATCTTAAAAAAGAACAAAATAAAAAAATCACAGATGCTAATGAAATTAAAGATGTAACAATTAAAGCTTTTTTCAGGAAAGAAGGTACAGTACTAGCAAAAAAACAATATTCGATTGAAAATATTTTAGCTAGAAGCACAAAGGAAATGGAGAAAATAATAGTTGACAGGGACAGTATAAATGCGTCACTTGTGGAAAAGGAAAAGAAAAAATTATCACAGATTGCAGGGTGGAAAAAGGAGATAAAAAGTTGGCACCGTGATCTGAAGCGTGGCCATGCCTTACAACAAAGGCTTGATATTCTTGAAGATAAGAAAAGTGACTGGGAAAGTCTTTTAGAAAAGGAAAGGATTAAATCAGAAAAACAGAATAAAGTTCTGGAAAAAAATATTTTACGGAAGCAATCAGATTCATATCTGTTGTTTTTACAGGATGGTTTTGTTCGTTTAAAGAAGGATGTTGATCCAGTACCAGCTGCACAAGCACTGGCAGATGAAAGTATAGCTCTTGATCAGGAAGAAATCGTCAAAGTAAACATTGCCTTCGAGCGCATTGAAAAGCGCTATCAGATTTTCATGACTCGCTATCGGGCCAATAGTAAAAAAATCCTTACAAAACTTAAACCTCATGGAGGGCGAAAGAAGACAATTACGGCTAAAATTGTTAGCGCTGAAAATAAAATTGCTAGCGCTGAGAAAATTATTCAAAATTTGAAAGACAAGCTTGATCAAAAAAATAGTTTGCTATCTAAAAAAGAAGTAGAGTTTCTTGAACTGAACGAAAATACAAAATATAAATTAAACGATATTCAACTAGAGATCGATCAGATCCCTATAAAAGAGGCTCGCTCACAAAAAAATATCACATCTAAACTTGAAGAAATATTAGCGGAGATTTCTGACAAAATAAATATAGTTGAAAATGAACATGGTCAAGCAGTTCAGGCCATTGATAAAGTCCTTCAACAACAAGATGTGATCATCGAGATGAAAGAATTGCAACAGCAATTAAAGTCTGATGATGATGAATTGAAAACAATCCAGACCCAACTTGATTTGCTAAAGGGAAAACAGGAAAAAAGCCCACAGGTCCTTTCTGGTTACCAAGAAAACCTGAAAAATGTTTTAAACAAATTCACTAAGATAAAATCAGATATCAAAAACCAGAAAGACCAATTTCAGGATCAAGAAAAAGAGTTGATGATTTTTTTAGAAAATAATAAAAAGGAGTTAGCTCAAAATCGGGAAAATCAACACACTATCAAAGAAAATAGACTTGAACTAGAGCGTAGACTTGGGAAACTAGATGAAGCCTGTAATGAAACTTTATTTGAGATCCAAAAGCTAAAGAAAAAAATTAAAATTCCAGATCAAGAAATGGACAATAAATCTGGAATGACTAAAATTAACCAAAAGTATAAAAAAAACATCAATGATAAAGATCAGCTTCAAACTCTAGTTAACATGGGCCAGGATCTTTTAACTCACGTAGCCCACTTGGAAAAAACTATAAATGATCTTAATGAGGCTTTGGATACGATGCGTGTTCAAGAATCAGAGATTGAAAATGCTTTAAAATCTTTAGATAATGACCTTGAAAGATCTCAGTCCGATCTGGAAAAAATAGAAAAATTGAAGAAGTTTAATAATAATAATTTAGAAGAAATCAAAGGGCCTCACCAAGACGTTTTGGCTCGATTAAATCACATTAAGGAAATTTATCCACCTGTCACAACCATGCTCAATGAACGTGTTGAAGAATTACATAACCTGATTGAAATAAAAACGAAAGAAAAAAATAAACTGGATATTTTATTACAAGATATGGAAAAAGGCCTTAATGATAAAAGAGTTGAAATAGCCATCTTTGATAAGGAGTTGTCCAAGGTCAACAAAGATATGAAAAAGGTTTTGGAGTATTCAATTGATGAACAAGAGCCCACAGCTATAGAAGATGAATGGCTATGGAATATTCCAGAAAATACAATGCGGAGTTATATGGATTTGGCAGATATGCAAACTCGTTCCAAAGTACTTTTTAATGAAATTATTCAAACCGAGCAGGATATTGGACAACTCCAAAAAAAGAAATCATCAATTCAATATGCGATAAATGAATCGGAAAAAATTAGCCAGAAAAAGATTAAAGGCATGGAAGAAGTCTGTAATAGATTGGAATTTCAGATCACCAAAGAGAAAAATAATGTTGAAAATTTGGAGAAGAACCTCAACGAACTGAAAGAGCACTCATTTAACTATGGTGATCGTATTGAGACCCTTGAAAAAGAATTAAAGGAGTATAGGGATAGAGAAATAGAGTACGAATTGATGTTGAAAGACCTAGATCGTTCTTTGGACAGAATCCAAAATAAATATCAGCAGATCGCAATAAAAGAAGAAATGATCAAAAAGAATACCATTGAACTGGATTATATAGCCAACTTGGGTTTGTTGATGGATCCTTATTCAAAACTGAATCTGCTTCCTGTTAAACACAAGGAAGAATATCGCTACTTTGCAACTAACCGTATCCTACAGAATGCGCTTTTGGTTCTGGTAATGGTGTGCTCTTTGGCTGCTTACGCTCAACGCAGTAAACTTGAGCCCTTGGAGGCTAGCCTTCCAAACAAACATTCTGAACTTTCTTTGTTAAATATGCGTCAAGAAATAAAGGAAATTGTTGAGAATCAAAACACGGTAGCAAATACTTTTCAGGAACTCATTAATGAAGATAAAACTCTGTCTGCTAACATGGTGGCGATGCTCAAATACTTGAGTAATAAGATTCCTGATAGTTTTCGAGTTACAGAATTGGCCGTAAACAAAATTATATCCAGCCATCTCGTGAATGATAGATTGTGGGACAAACTAACAAAGTTAGAAGATCCCAAACTTATCATTACCTTAAAAGGGTTTTATAACCAAAACCTGGAACAGGCATCTACTTTGGCGACACCGTTCCGTAGTTCATTGGAAAGTAGTGGCTGGTTCAATATGGTGGATTTCAGTAATGGACAAGAAATAAATAATGGGCAAACATCCTTTTCAATTAATTTGGTCTTATAAGTAAACATGAACCAAAAGACAAAATATGTTATCTTATTAATACTAACTGTGATGATAATTGCAGTTTATGTTTGGGATAGTATTAATATAAAAAGCGAAATTAAACAAATTAAGTCAAATCTCAGTATTATGGATATTCAACTTAGATCGGGTACAGACATCATGGATGAAGTGATAAATATCCGACAACATTTTACCAAAAAGAAAAATATTTTAATATCGCATCGGATATCTGGTCCCGATCTTTTAAATGAAATTGAAAGTTTGAGTGATCTGGCAAATGAAATGGACTTGAATATTAATAATTTAGAGATTGATCCACGAAATACTTTTCCAACCTTAAATAATAATGTGGAAGATATTCGAATCGATCTGGAGCGCCATTCTCTGAATTTCCAATTATCGGGGAATTTTCTCGACGTTGGAAATTTCATGGAAATATTGGAAGAGAATTCAACTCATCTTCATCTCCAACAATGTTTTTTCAATTTGGATAGGATTGATCCAAAGGGCGTTGTTGCAGAGTTGCAATATTTGACCTATGGTGGAGCGGAAGAATGATCCGAGAGAAGATTACACTGGGCTTTTTTATTGTAGTTCTTTTGGGATTATTTCTTGAATCCTTTCTGGGTCTAATCACTGGTATTAACAGCAAATCCCAACCTATGGTGATTCAGAATTCTTCAACAACGGAAAAATTTAGTATCCTTGATACTTCTTCTTCGGAACCAATCAAACTTTCAATGAATAGCTGGGGAAAAGATTTCTTTCATAATCGCAGCAATATTTACGATAACTCATTCAATTTGACTGGTATTACTAAATTTAAAAATGGATACAAAGCGATAATTAATGAACAAATTATTAGTGAAGGAGATCAAATTGAGAATTTCAAGGTAACAGATATCACTAAAAATCGTGTTTTACTAAAATGGTACAAGCACAGTGTAACCCTTAAACTGGAAGGATAAATGAAATACTTAAAACAAATACTTAAGCCATATATCTATCTGATATACGCATCTGTGTTGTTTGGTAAGGACATTCCCCAATTATTGGATATATATATAACCGAAAAAGAAAATTCATATACACTTATAATGGAGTTCAATAATGGGGAATTTGAATACGTTACAACTGAAATTTTTGCTCCACCCAGCGTATCTCTATTATTCAAAAATCTCAACTGGGATAAGGGTAATTTCATTAAAAAGAGTAATCTGGGACCTCTTTATCAATACGCTGTAAGCATTCCTAGAAACAATAACCAGAAAGAGATAAACAAAAAACTTCAATTAAAATTGGATTTTACTCGAGTTCCAGATTACCTAGTGAAAATTGAGCCTCCTAAGGGAAATAATAAAAAGAACAGGGTAATGGTAACTTGGGAAAAGAATAAAACAAAAAAACCAGACCGCCAATACTTAACACCAACTAACCGCCTACCAGAATCTAGAGTTAGTTTGAATTTTCAGGCAGCTAAGTTGGTAAATGTAGTTCGCATGTTGGCCTCTCAGGATAATTTAAATCTAATTATGGGGGAAGAGGTTCAAGGTGAAGTCACGATGAACATTAATGATGTTTCTTTAGAAACCGCTCTGGATGCAATACTTCATGTAAATAATTATGAGTGGTTCATGCAGGATAATATTATTGTTGTACAACCCATGATTACTAAACAAGTAATGAGTGGAGAGTTGATGACGCGCATATTTCGACTTAACTATATTACAGGATCCACTGTGTCTGAAGCAGTGCAAGCAATACTGACGCCTAGAGGTAAAATAAAAGCGCTTTCATCTGCAGCATCACCAGATACAGCTCTGGGTAATCAAGACATGCTAATGGTGACTGATATACCTACTAACTTTGCTCTCATTGAAGGGGTTATCAGCTCACTGGATATTCAAACTAAACAAATCAATATTGCAGTAAAGTTCATTGAGACCACCTTAAAACACGATGAAATCGTAGGTGTCAACTGGGACCTGCGTGAGAGCATGAGTATCCTTAGCGGTAATACGGATTCATCAAACTCCTTAGATTTAGGTTACTTAATGATCGGGGATAAAACGATGAATTTTGCTACTTTAAGTAAGCCTGTTGTTTCTGCCATGCTATCTCTACTGGCTAATGATGGCAGTACAAAATTATTGCAGGAACCTCAAGTGACAACCATGAGTAATTCCCCAGCAAAGATTGTGGTCGGGACCACAATTCCACTCCTTGTCCCACAAGGTGAAGGAAGTGTTTTCGGAAAAAGCCCATATACATATGAAGACCAGCACGTAAATGTTTCATTGGATGTCTTACCACGGGTTAATGAAGAAGACGTTATAAGTATGAAAATTGATGCAGTGGTTCAAGCTATTATAGGTTTTGTAGGTAAAGACCAGCGCCCTATGATCTCTACGCGATCCACGAATACAACTGTAAGAGTCAATAATGGGGAAACATTATTAATTGGAGGACTGATCTTTGACACAGAACAGGAAATTGTTTCTAAAGTACCGCTATTAGGAGATATACCATTGATTAAATGGTTATTCAGATCCAGCAATAAAGATAGGGAACAACGGGAGCTACTAATCTTCATCACACCAACAGTGATCTCTAATGGCACATAGGAGCAGGTTATAATGGATCAACAACGAATGAAAATATTCAAAAAAAAGAATTCAATAACAGGGTTCTATAGAATAAAAAATGTACTATACAGGGTATTTTTGCTTTGTGTTTTATCCACAACAATTCTTTTTGGACAGAGTAACCTTTTCGGCTCTGGAAATAACAGGCCCGTTGCTGATGCTGGCCCAGATATTAAAGCCCAATCAACAAATACCATTCAGCTAGATGCATCTCGGTCATTTATAAACGATGGATCCAAACTAAAGTTTGAATGGATTTTTGCTCCAGGTCTGGTATATAATAATGAAAATGAATTTGCGTCAGAACTGTTGGTAAAACCGCATGATAGTATGTATTTAAAAAGCATCCAGACCTACAAACAGCTATTAGATGTTACCATTGCGGATAATGATTTGGGTACGAAACTAGAGGTTATTCTTAAAGTGCAAGATCGTATCGGTTTTGAAGATACTGATACCTTGATTATAGAGTATTTTGATTCCATCGTTGTCGCCGATACTTTAGTTGATTCCGTGCAGTTCTCTACGGAGATGTTTGATCTTGAAATATCTGTTTTAGATTCAGAGAAGTTTTATCAAAGTAGTTCTGGTATTCTAATACAAGGCCTTGTACAGGATGAAATAACTCCGATTGATGTTCAAATTGTTAACGGTATCATTGCGGATCAGATTCAGACTGTTGGTTTCGATTATGAATTATATCTAAATAAAGATTTACACGCTGATGGACTACTTCAGGGATACAGATTTGATTGTATTTCAGATTCGTGTGCTGCCATGAATGCTGAAATGGTCAACGCATCATATGTCATATCCTGGAGCTTTGATGGAGCTAATGGGAGCATCTCAATGAGAATATTTGATCCTAAAAAATATAATGAATGGATTGATACTGAATCTATTTCTAAACCTTTTTCCTCAATAAGTGAATCTGGTATTTACAGTTTAGATCCTTCTTTACGTGCTGCTGTTTCTCATATATTAGATAGTAAAATATTTAGAAAGAAAATTTCTCGCATAGACCGATTTAAGATGAAAAATAAACCGTTTTTAAGGTTTGGTAAATATCCGCTCATGGTGGGAGCAGTGTACCTGTTGATAGATAAACTATTCTTACAGAAATCTGAAGAGCCAGCAACACAACCGCCAGGGTTTCCACATGATTCTTAATGATTTTTTCAAATTCAAACTAATGCTGTTAAATATCAGATGACGGTCAGGGTATTGGACAAGGTTATTGTCATGGGGAGACCTGTACCGGTTCAGACCTATGAGTTGATCGCTGAAAAAGGCCAGGAACCAGACCTGTATCAGGAACTGTTACCCCGGTTTCATGATGCCCTGGAATTATATAAAAAACAAGAATGGAATCTAGCCATCGCTGCTTTTGAGACCGTAGAAAAACTTGAAGAAATATTCCCCGGACGCAAAACAAATCCTTCTTGGGAATGATTAGGATAGTGTCTGGACTCTATCATCCAAATAATAGTGGTTGTGACGCAGGACACAAGCAGAAAATATTCTTGAAAATGTTAATCATAGCAGACTTATATTTCAGAAATATACGTACCGCCTATTTTTACAAAAATAATTAAACTCTTTTAATTTACTAATGTGCTAATACACAACGGAAGATAATCATGAAGAAAATACCATTGCTAATCGTATTAATAACAATTACTGTTTTTGGTCAAAATCGACCTAGGCCAGTACAAAATGAAATAAACATTAATAATGTTGAAAATAACAGTATTGAATCTGTACCAAGGAGTATTTCTTATCAGGGATTAATTACCAAAGCTGATGGAAGCCCCACTGAAGATGGTAGCTATGAAGTATTATTCCGCGTATACAATAGTGCAGATGGAGGTGACCCAATTTGGACAGAGGCTCAGGAAGTGAGCGTTATCAATGGGATTATCAGCACTGTGTTGGGCAATACAAACCCTTTTACAATCATACCGCAAGAAGCTTTTCTTGAATTATCTGTTGAAGGTTCTACATTATCACCTCGGCAACTACTTACGTCAGTGTTCTATTCTATATTATCAGATACGTCAGGATATGCAAAAACCGCCGATTATGACAATTTATTAAATCAGCCAGACCTAGATGTTTATGTTATGAAAGATTCTCTTGAGAGTTATACCACTAATGCAGAATTATATGATACACTTGCAGTATACCAACAACTGGATTCAAATCTGACTGATTTGACGGAAGACGGGGTTCTTTCTGGAAGTAAAGTCGAATATGGGATTACATCACCGGGTACTAATGGTCAGTCATGGATATCTGATGGTGATGGTTCTGGAGAATGGGGTATACCGACAGGCCTTGCAGCTGATGGTATTATTTCTGTAGGTAGTCTGACCTTGGACAGTGGAACAATTACAGATGAGAGTGGGACTATTTCTTTTGGTGATGAAAATCTATCAACAACAGGTACACTCAGCGCTGAAGCCGGGTCTTCCCTTGGTAATATAACTTTGGGAGATGGAACGATTACAGCAAGAGGTAATATTTCTTTCGGTGATGAAGATCTTTCAACAACAGGTACACTTAGTGCTGGAGCCGGGGCTTCTCTTGGTAATATAACTTTGGGAGATGGAACGATTACAGCAGGAGGTAATATTTCTTTCGGTGATGAAGATCTTTCAACAACAGGTACGCTCAGCGCAGGTGTAACAACCCTTGGGGCTGGCTCTGAAATAGGCGATCTTACATTATCAGATGGTTCAATAACGTCATCATCAGATACAATTTCATTTGGCAACGATGCTATCTCAACATTGGGTACACTAAGTTCCGGTACGGCAACACTAGCCACCGGGTCTACGGTTGGAAATCTTACTTTAGCAGATGGTTCGATCACAGACTCAGATGGTTCGATCTCATTTGGAGATAATGATGTATCCACGAGCGGTAGTATAAGTTCCGGTAGGGCAATACTAGGATCCAATACTACAATTGGCAACCTGACCCTTGCAGATGGTTACATCGTAGATTCTGGCGGTTTAATATCATTTGGAGAAATGAATATCTCTACCACGGGAACGTTGAATTCGGGTAGGGCAACACTAGCCACCGGATCTACGGTTGGGAATCTTACATTAGCAGATGGTTCTATCACAGATGCAGTTGGTTCTATTTCTTTTGGAGATGAGAACCTGACAACGGTAGGTACTATAACAGCAAATTCATTCAGCGGTGATGGTTCTAATTTAACAGGAGTTGAAGCAACATCGACAGGTATCCTATCTGGTGCTACACCTATAGTTTTAGAAGGTGAAACTAACGATGATTTTGAAACTATTATTGCACTTGAAGATCCTACCGCTGATCGTACAATAACTTTTCCGGATACTACAGGGACAGTACTTACAACTGGGAATGAAAGTACAATTGATCAAGTAGGGACTATAGCATCAGGTACATGGCAGGGTACAGCAGTAGCAGATACTTATGTAGCAGATGATTTAACGATATCAGGGGGAACCATTAATAATACCATAATTGGTGGCACAGCTCCTGTTTCTGGTACATTTACAACTCTTACAGGATCCAGCGCAGATGTTGGGACTGTGAGTATCAGTGATGGCTTGATCACAGACTCAGGCGGTTCGATCTCATTTGGAGATGAGAACCTATCCACGACAGGGACATTTAGCGGTACAGCGACTCTTGCGACAGGCTCTACTGTAGGCAACCTGACTCTTGCAGACGGTTCCATCACAGACTCTGGTGGAAATATATCGTTTGATAATGAGAATTTGAGTACAA